>Ga0307378_10000376_pt1 | contig 79144 bp, 63 predicted proteins | sample UN1MG_FD_202238 | JGI IMG/M metagenome (GOLD analysis project Ga0307378, IMG submission 202238) | Soil microbial communities from Risofladan, Vaasa, Finland - UN-1 | ecosystem: Environmental > Terrestrial > Soil > Coastal area > Acid sulfate soil | place: Finland: Risofladan, Vaasa | collected... | reverse complement strand
TGTTGGACACGACTATGGCAGAGATGTGGGCTGATGTCGGTGCTCCTGACCTGGACGTCACGTGGGCGAACATGACTGAGTATTTGGAACGTCTGCGCCACCTGGGGACCGCCGTGAATGTAGTACCCCTCGTCGGCCATAGCATGGTGCGGGCCGCGGTACTGGGCCTTGACGACCTTCAACCCACAACTGAGCAGCAGGCGCAGATGGAGCGCCTGGTGGCGGAGGCCATGGAACAGGGAGCCCGTGGCCTCTCCACCGGATTGTATTACGTCCCAGGCTTCTATGCCCGGACCGAGGAGGTGATCGGCTTGGCGCGTGTGGCAGCGCGCTGTGGCGGCATGTATGCCACGCACATCCGAAACGAGGCAGACCGCCTGTTCGAAGCGGTTGCCGAGGCCATCGAGATCGGCAAAGAAGCTGAGATTCGTGTGCAGATTTCCCACATTAAGCTGGAGGGCTACCGGAACTGGGAGGGCGTCGGCCGGTTGCTGGCCATGCTTGAGGGTGCCCATTCCCGTGGGGTGAGAGTAGGTTGCGATCAGTACCCTTACCCCGCCAGCGCGACGTGGCTGGCCTGTATTCTCCCCTATTGGGCCCAGACAGGCGGGACCAAGGCTATCGCGGAGCGACTGCGCGACCCGGAGGTAAGAGCCCGGCTCAGGAAGGACTGGGAGGAGAACGGCGCCGAGTGGGAGAATCGCGGCGGCATGCGAGACTGGACCGACATCCTGGTCAGCGATTGTGATGCTCGGCCAGAGGTACTGGGCAAGAATATCGCGGAAATCGCCGCAGACGAGGGAAAAGATGCTCTGGAAGTCATCTTTGACCTGATCGTGGACAGCGAGGGACAGGTCGGGTGTGTATGGTTCGACCAATTGGAGGACAACGTGCGTGCTTTGATGCGCCATCCTCTCGTGGTGGTAGGCAGCGATGGCAACGCCCTGGCTCCCCGTGGCGTGCTGAGCCAGCGCAAACCCCACCCGCGCAGCTACGGCACTTTTCCCCGCGTGTTGGGGCAGTATGTGCGCGAGGACAAGGTGCTCTCGCTGGAGGAGGCAGTGAAAAAGATGACCTCCGTCACCGCAGAGCGCTTCGGCCTGACCGGCCGGGGGGTGCTCCGCGAAGGCGCGTGGGCCGACCTGCTTCTATTCGATGCATTCACCGTCGCCGACAGGGCGACCTTCACTGACCCCCATCAGTACCCCGTGGGCATCCCCTACGTCCTTGTCAATGGCGTGGTCGTGATTGCCCAGGGCCAGCACACTGGCGCTCTGCCTGGACAGGTGCTCTAACGGCGATCCGAAATGTGCGCTCAGACGGATGACAGAAAGGAGGAGGTCTCACCTCTCTAGCATACTCTCGGCCCTTCTCTGGCCACAGAGTGGCGGGCCCGGAGACCTACGCAAACTCTGCGGAAGCTGCTGCAATGCCGAATGACAGCGTGAAGCACCAGCGGACTGTGAGCTTTCCCACAGGAAGTCGCCGAGATCTCGCCATCCCTGTGCTCTATGCCGTCAGGCCCATTTAATGACAGTAGGCCGAGAGGTTCTGAAGACTCTGACGGTAAGGGATGTGTTCTCTCCATTGACAAGGAAGAACTAGGCCTATGGCCCAGCGAACGGACTCAGGGTTCTTGGAGTCTCTGATACTATCATAGTATGACTCATTAGGAGTCATGGGATCATCTCTGCAGATCAGTAAGGTTGTGCTTGAAAGTAAACTGTACCACATCTTCTATCCAAAAGATGACTGCAGGGTGCAAACCATGTTCCCGACGAGTTCGCATTTGACTTGACAGCCTATCGAGATTGTGGTAGGATTCAGACCGACCGGTCTGTCTGTCCCAATTGGGGACACTCAGGCTGAGCATTATGTGTCCGACGCCTGAATCTGGACAATGTCTATGAATTAACCTACCCATTCAGACATGAGTGCTCGTATCATCGGGAAGGCCAAATCACTTGGAGCTTCATTAGCTGGAATCGCAAGCATTGCTCCCCTCAAGACCTCACCTTCGTACGAGATCTTCGACAAAGCACCCTATTACGAGGGTTACGAGAAAGTCGAGTGGCCCCTGGAAGCGAAGTCGGTGCTCGTATTGGCCCTGGCTCATGATCCCTCCGAGCCCGAACTTGATTACTGGGACTATTAACCGGGACGAACCCCCGGCAACCGCCAATTGGCAAGTATAGCGGAGAGCCTCAAACAGTGGATGAACAAAGAGCTCAGCATCAACGCTAGCCTGCTATGGTGGCTGGTTTGACTAACCATATTTGGACTGTTAAAGAGCTTTTGTGGACCGTTGTTTCCCCCAACTCTTGAAGAGGTGACTATGATAATCTGAACCTTTCACGAAAGGGGGATGCTAGCTGTAAGAACGAAATACGACGATTATCGGTGCCACATCATGCAAAAGTTCAAATCAGCAGATGACAAATCATAGATGAAAGGAGTGTTATCATTAACAAGCGTACTGTTCTGACCGTTGGGCCGGTGTTTCCACCGGTTTGGTTAATGACATCCCCTCGGTGGCGGAGTTGGTGCCTCGAATCACCTCGGACGCGGAGAAAATCATCCTCCAGCGTCTGTCGGGGTTATCGCGGTGAATCGAGCCGGGGTTCATGAACGGCGAAGCTTACGCCGGGAGGGCAACACATGTCATTTGAGCGTCTTTTGAATCCGCGTTCCATTGCCGTTTTCGGGGGTGCGCAGGCCCAAGAGGTGATTCGCCAGAGCGATCGCATGGGATACAAAGGGGAGATCTGGCCGGTCCATCCCACGAAAACGGAGATCCTGGGGCGCACGGTCTACCGCTCGGTGGAGGATCTACCGGGAAGCCCCGATGCTGCGTACGTGGGTGTTAATCGCCACCTCACCATCGACATCGTCAGAGATCTCGCTGCACGGGATACGGGCGGCGCGATCTGCTATGCCACTGGCTTTTCCGAGGTGGGCGAGGAGGGTTCCGAACTCGAAGAGCGACTTCTGGAAGCCTCGGGTGACATGCTCCTGGTCGGACCGAACTGCTACGGGCTCCTCAACTATCTCGACGGGGCGATGCTCTGGCCCGACCAGCAGGGCGGCCGACGGGTCGACGAAGGCGTGGCCATCATTACCATGTCGTCGAACGTGGGTTTCAACCTCACCATGCAGCGGCGCGGCCTTCCCATCGCCTACATGATATCCCTGGGGAACAGGATGAAGTTCGATCTCCATGATGCGATCCGCACCTTCGCTCGACAGGATCGGGTCACGGCGCTTGGGCTCTATCTGGAAACGATGCCTGACCCGAAGGCGTTCCAGGAGGCAGTCAACTTCGCCCGAGAACTGGCCAAGCCCATCGTTGCCATCAAGACCGGTCGCTGCGAGGTCGCCCAGAGAATGGTGGTATCACATACAGCGTCGCTCGCCGGTTCCGACGTTCTGGTGAGTGCTCTGTTCGAGCGCCTCGGCGTGGCTCGAGTCGATTCTCTGGAAGCGCTCATAGAAGCGCTGAAGGTGTTGCACGTTCTCGGTCCATTGAACGGTGGCCGGATCGGGGCCATGAGCACCTCGGGCGGTGATCTCACGCTTCTCGCCGACGCCATGGGCCCGAGCCTGACCATGCCCCCGCTGTCCGAAAAGGTGGCCCAACGTCTTCGCGCGACGGTGCACGAGCGGTTGGTGGCCGCCAATCCGTTCGATTTTCAGATGTTCGACTGGGATGACGAGGACCGGATGGCCGAGAACTTTACCGCCTTCTTGTCAGAAGACTTTGATGTAGCGCTGTGTTTGCTCGATTACCCAAGAGAAGACCTTTGTGACCAGTCGACCTGGGGTGGGGCCGAGAGGGGTTTCGTCCGAGCAGCACGGCAGACCGGCACCAAGGGCGCGGTGCTGGCGACCTTTTCAGATACGATTTCGGAGCCGGTGGTGGCGCGTTTGATGAAAGAGGGCATTGCATCGCTTGCCGGCATTGATGCCGGGCTCGCAGGCATCCAGGCGGCGGTCGATGTGGGCTCTGCCTGGAGCCGGCCTCCCAACCCACCGTTACTCACGAGCTTCGGTCAACGGCAGGACGGTCCCGTCAAGGTGTTGGACGAGGCCGAATCCAAGGGCCTCCTCGCCCGGTGTGGCGTGCCGGTGCCTTCGGCGCGAGTCGTTCGCAGCGCCGGGGAGGCGGCTGCGGCGGCCGGAGAGTTGGGCTATCCGGTCGTCGTCAAGGCATTAGGCGTCACGCACAAGACCGAAGTTGGGGGCGTCAGACTCGACCTTGGCAGTGCAGACGAGGTGTCGGCGGCGGTGCTGGAGTTGTCCGGCCTCTCCGAGTCCTATCTGATCGAGAAAATGGTCGACGGCGTCGTGGCGGAGCTCATCGTCGGTGTAGCCCGTGATGAGCAATTCGGCCCGTATCTTTTGGTCGGAGGCGGTGGAATTATGGTCGAGCTGGTGAAAGACAGCGCGTCACTCCTGCTGCCGACCACCAGAGAGCGGGTGTTGCATGCATTGGGTCAGCTAAAGTGTGCACCTCTCTTTGGCGGTTTCAGGGGGGCTCCACCTGCCGATCTGAACGCCGCCGTTGATGTCATCCTGGCGGTTGCGGGCATGGTAGAGAATGACCCGTCGTCCATCGTTGAGCTCGATATCAACCCACTGATGCTCCTGGCCGAAGGTCAGGGGGTGGTTGCGGCCGATGCTCTGATCAGCCTGAACGCGAAACCTACGAGCGACCATGCAAAGTGACCGAGTTGGTGAGGGCAAATCCGAATGAGTGAACTCCTCAAGATCAACAGAAATAGTCCGATTTTCTATATCGCCTTGGACCGACCAGAGGCCAATGCGCTCGATGCCCCTCGCTTCGAACCTCGGGCTGGCGGGCAGGATGATGGCGCCAGGGGGTTACAGCCCGGACGAACTGCTCCTCGCGGTGGCACCGTATCCCGACACACCTCCGTACAGTATCGAGGGTATGTCCTTCTATACAATCAACCAGATCGAAAGCACCGATAAGTGACGGGCCAAGTTGCTGGCTCGGCTCTGCGGTGGAAAGGACCCAAGCACATGAAATCCGACAGCAATAAGATTGAGAAAACCATCGTCGAGAAGGCGAAAGAGTTGGGTGCGTCGTTGGCGGGAATCGCGACCGTCGATGATCTGAAGGCTTCCCCCTCCGTTGAACGCTACGCCAACGCGCCGTTCTACGAAGCATACGGCAGCGACCACCAGAATTACTTCGAATTCAAGGGTTATAAATGGGGGGAAGAGCACAAATCCATCCTGGTGTGGGCTTTGGTCCACCCAGCATCCGAGCCCGTACTCGATTGGTGGAGTATGAAGCTCAAGGGTTTTACCCCCGGCATGAGTGTGATGAGGTTGCAGTCGAAAAAGCTCCGGATCTGGATGGGTGAAGATCTCGGAATCAACGCCCTTTCGCTGCCGTACCAGATCGAGTTTGGGGGGGTTTTCCTCAAGGACTCCGCCCATCTGGCTGGCCTGGGGGTGATCGGCAAGAACAACCTCCTGGTCACGCCGGAGTTTGGACCGCGTGTCCGCCTTCGCGGGATCTTCATGGAGGCTGAGCTTGAGCCAACCGGTCCTATCGACTTCGACCCGTGCAACGGCTGCGACATGCCCTGCCGCCGAGCTTGTCCAAGGGAGGCGTTCCGAAGCGGGGCCTTCGAAAGGGCGCTCTGCAAGCAGGAAAATGACCAACGCGATGCCGATGTGGAAATACTCGATGGTTCGATCATGGGGATTGATGAGCCCAGCGAGGTTACCAAGCCCTGCCGGTACTGCGAGCTCGCTTGCCCCGTCGCGCAGGGTGTCTCCCTTTGAACCGGAGCTCCAGTTGCGGGACGAGCATGGCATCACCACTCTATACATCACTCATGACCTGGCGACGGCGGCGTATTTCACCGACCGTGCAGCGGTGATGTACCTGGGTAAGATTGTGGAGATCGGTCCCAGAAAGATGGTGTTGAGCGACGCCCGGCATCCTTGCACCCAGGCTCCTCTCTCAATGATCCCTGTTCCCAATCCCCGCCGGCGGAAGCGGATGATCCATGTGGGTGATACTCCCAACCCCATTGATCTGCCGTCCGGTGCCGTTTCCACCCACACTGTCCGGCGGCGATGGAGGATTGCAGGCTGAATGGTCCAACGCCTGTGCAGGTGAGTGAGAATCATGAGATGGCTTGCGGGTCCGATTTGGCTAGGGAACAGGTGTGGATGAGACGCACCCGGGTTGATTCTCATGGGAGTTTGTTGAGAGAACCCACTCGGACAATTGGTGTGAAATCCACAACAGCGGGTCTTAGCACAGAACGGGAGTAAGAACCGATGATACAGTGTTCTCCCGATGAAGCTGGCTTTTCAGCAGAACGATTGGAGCGAATTAACATCGGGATGCAACGTTACATTGACCAGAAGCTGATAGCCGGGATTGTAACGCTAGTAGCACGTCATGGTAGAGTGGTTCATTTCGAGAGATTCGGCATGCAGGACATCGAAGCCCACAGACCGATGGAATTGGATACCATTTTTCGTATCTACTCCATGACCAAACCCATTACCAGCGTGGCGCTGATGATGCTGTATGAACACGGCCTATTTCACTTGAACGACCCCGTAAGTAAGTTCATACCCGAATTCAAGAAAGCCAAGGTGTTCGTAACTGAGGGTGAGCCTGCCGATCTCACACGTGAGATCGCCATCCGTGATTTGCTAACGCATACCGCTGGACTCAGTTACGGCGATCAAGAAGACTTCCCAGTTGATGAGTTGTACGGCCAGGCCGACCTATTCAGTGCAGACATTGCACTTGAGGAAATGATACAACGCCTCACCGACTTGCCTCTTGTCCACCAGCCGGGAGAGGTGTGGCGGTATAGTGTGGCCACGGATGTGATCGGTTACGTGGTTGAGGTGATCTCCGACATGCCCTTGGCCGACTTCCTTGATGAGAAGATTCTTCAACCTCTTGGCATGAAGGATACGGCCTTCTTCGTACCTTCAGCAAAGATGGAGCGCTTTGCGACGATATATGGGCAGACCGAAAAAGGAACCCTGGAGATACTTGATGTCGCCACCGCAGGCGACTACAGCGAGACGGTGCGCCTACATTCTGGTGGACATGGACTGGTGTCAACAGCCGCCGACTACCAGCGTTTTGCTCAAATGGTCTTGAACAGGGGAGAACTGGATGGCGTACGCTTGCTGGGGCCGAAGACAGTGAAACTGATGACCACCAACCATTTGCCGCCCGCCCTATTGCCAATAGCAATGGGAGAAGAACAAATGCCAGGGTTTGGCTTTGGGCTAGGTTTCAGTGTGCTGATTGATGCTGCCCAGGCCGGCATTATGGCGTCTGTTGGCACTCATGGTTGGGGTGGTTGGGCCAGCACTATGTTCTGGATTGATGCGCAAGAACAGCTCATTGGCATCCTCATGCTGCAATACATACCTAGCGGCACTCATCCTATACGTGAGGATTTCAGGACCCTGGTCTATCAAGCACTTATTGACTAACTGGTCGTCCAAGATACGCGGCACTTGTGGATTTGGCTTCATCATCCAAGTGCCCGAAGCATAGCGCGAAGAGCACTGACCATCCTGGCTAGGGTCAAAGGATGAAGGAATGTCAGATATCAGTAAACTCAAGAATGAATGGGAACAAACCACCTTGCAGAAAACCCTAGCCGGCTTCCCTGAACGTCGCCAGAGCTTTGAGACCACCTCCGGTATCCCTGTAGAGCGGATCTACACGCCCGATGACGTGAGAGCAGATTACATCCGTGACCTGACTTTTCCCGGCCAGTATCCTTTCACCCGAGGCGTGCACCCAACCACGTACCGGGGGCGACTGTGGACCATGCGCCAGTATGCTGGCTACGCCACGGCTGAGGAGTCCAATCAGCGCTACAGATACCTGCTGGAGCAGGGCCAGACGGGCCTCTCCGTGGCCTTCGATCTACCTACCCAAATCGGCTATGATCCCGACCACGAACTGGCTGAGGGCGAGGTGGGCAAGGTGGGAGTGTCCATATCCTCGCTAGAGGACATGGAGACCCTCTTCGACGACATTCCGCTAGATAAGGTCTCCGCCTCCATGACCATCAACGCTCCGGCGGCTATCCTGCTGGCTATGTACATCGCCGTGGCCAAGAAGCAAGGTGTGGAGGTATCCAAGCTCAGAGGCACCATCCAGAACGACATCCTCAAAGAATACGTGGCCCGCGGCACCTACATCTTCCCCCCAAAGCCCTCCATGCGCTTGATCACCGACACCTTCCGCTATTGCAGGGACAACCTGCCCCTGTGGAACACCATCAGCATCTCCGGCTATCACATCCGCGAGGCTGGCTCCACCGCTGTCCAAGAGGTGGCCTTCACTTTGGCCAATGCCATCGCCTACGTGCAGGCCGCCATGGATGTGGGACTACACGTAGACGATTTTGCTCCTCGCTTCTCCTTCTTCTTCTGTGCCCACAACAACCTTTTCGAAGAAGCAGCCAAGTTCAGGGCAGCGCGGCGGATGTGGGCGCGGATCATGAAGGATCGCTTTGGCGCACAGGACCCTCGCTCATGGATGATGCGCTTCCACACCCAGACGGCGGGCTGCACACTAACCGCTCAACAGCCGGACAACAACGTGGTGCGGGTGACCCTGCAGGCACTGGCTGCTGTGCTGGGCGGCACCCAGTCGTTGCATACCAACTCCCGTGATGAAGCTCTCTCGTTGCCTTCCGAGGACTCGGTGCGCATCGCGCTGCGCACCCAGCAGATCATTCCCCACGAGAGCGGTGTGGCGGACACCATTGACCCACTGGGAGGGAGCTATTTCGTCGAGTACCTGACGGACCAAATCGAAAAGCGGGCCCAGGAATATGTCGAGAAGATCGACGCCCTGGGCGGAGCCCTGGCTGCCACAGAAAGTGGCTATATCCAGAGGCAGATTCAGGAGAGTGCCTATCGCTGGCAGCGGGCTGTGGACCAAAAAGAGCAGATCGTGGTGGGGGTCAACGAGTTCACCGTCTCGGAGCCTACCTCCTTGCGGTTATTGAAAGTTGACCCGGCCTTGGGGGAGCGACAAATGGCCCGGCTTTCTGCCCTCAAACAGCGTCGCGACAACGGAAGGGTGAAGAGTCTTCTCCAAGAACTGGAGCAGACAGCCCTTCGACAGACCCAGGACGCCGCCGGAGCTCGCCCTGAGCTAGGTCGAAGCGATGAAAACCTGATCCCGGTTATCCTGGGATGTGTGGAATCTTATGCTACATTGGGGGAGATTTGCGGAGTGCTGCGCCGTGTCTTTGGTGAATACAAGCCCACCGTGGTCTTTTGAGTATCATCCTGTGCCGCAGTAGTCGTGCAGAACCACATCGAGGAGGTAGGCTTGATCAAGAGAATTCACCACATCAGCATCGTCGTCAGGGACATCGAAGAAGCACTGACAACCTATCAGCGAGCCCTGGGGCTCAGCCTGACTGAAATCCAAGAGAGGCCAGACCTGGCAGCGAGGATCGCCTTTCTTCACACCGGGGAAAGTGAGATCGAATTAGTGCAGCCCGTCACAAGTGACACTGGCGAAGCCAAGTTTTTGCGGAAGCGGGGAGAGGGCATCCACCACATCTGCCTGGAGGTCGACGACATCGAACAAGCATTGGCCGATCTACGGGAAAAAGGCTTGCAGTTGACTGATGAGACGCCACGCCTAGGCCCCAAAGGCGAGAGGTTTGCCTTCATTCATCCCAAGAGCGCCCACGGCGTGCTGATAGAATTGTACGAGCGTCTCAAATTAGAGGCAGCACACGATAGCCAATGAGACCTACGAGATAATAAGCAGACGACTCGCCGAAAGCAGCACAGGGTCTCCCACTGGACCATCACCAACATGCCACCCTTCTACTATCTACGACGGCTACGATACTCAAGCAAGACCTTCTTAGCCACCTCGCCAATGTCACCGAAGTGATCGACCATATGAGCCCCAGCTTCACGCAGAGCTTCGACCTTGCCCTGAGTCGTGCCCCTACCTCGAGAAATCATCGCCCCAGCATGACCAAAACGCACACCTGGCCTGGCATATCGACCCGAGACGTAGCCCACGAAAGGTTTAGTGAAACCTCCTCCCTTCATGAACTCGGCAGCATCCTCCTCCACACTGGTACCCACCTCGCCAAAGAAAGCCACCATCTCCGTTTCGTCATCCTCTTCAAACAGCGCCAGAAGATCAATCAGTGTTGTCCCTACGAAGGCATCGCCCCCCATCCCTACAGCCGTCGTCTGTCCCAAACCCACCTTGTTCAAGTAATAGGCTAGCGTGGTCGTGTTGCCCCCACTTCTGGAGACTACTCCGACACGACCCGGCTTGAAGAACTCTCGCGCCAGATCAGCCCTGGCCCCAATCATCCCCACCAGCGCCTTCCCAGGGCTGACCAACCCTATCGTATTGGGCCCGATCACCCGTGAGTTCCCGCGCCGGGCATAGGCAATCACCTCCAGCATATCTTGCTGGGGAACTCTTTCTGGATGAAGAGTGATGAGTCCGATGCCTGCATCTATGGCCTCGAAGGCTGCAATCTTACCAGCTCGAGCTGGCACAAAGATCGCGCTCACCGAGATATTCGGGTGATGCTCCTTGGCCTCCTGCACCGTGTCGTACACAGGCACACCCTCAACTGCCCCCCCTCCTCGGCCAGGCGTCACACCCGCCACCACCTTCGTTCCATACTCCTTCATCAACCGCACTCGTATCTGCGCCTCCCTGCCGGTTATCCCCTGCACCAGAACCTCAGTGCTCTCATCGATCAAGATGGCCATCATCCCTCCCTCATGTAGGTAGGCTTCTCAGACAGGTTCTTCAGATACTCGTCCAACTCCGGAAGAGGCAACGTGATCACCACAGCCTGGTTGCCACGAAGTTCGCACTCCAACTCACAGCCCAAGTCCTCCGTGCAAGCGCCTCGTTTGACCTCTTCCAGACTGTATTTCAGCGCCGGCACACCATCTCTCAACTCCAGGATCTGCCCCATCCCGGTTTCGTTGCACATCTTCACGCAAGCCTTGGTCTCGCAGGATTCGCACTTCTCCAGGTCTATCCTGATGGTTCCTCCAGACCTAACTTCGAACTCCAACACTTTCACTGCAAGCCTCCCGTCTCCTTCTTCCACTCCTTGTACAAGGCGTCGAAGATCTCAGCAGCCTCTTTCTCCGTGGTGTCCCTGCCCAGAACCTCGATCCAACGTCCTTGGCTGATACCGTGTTCTCGGAACAAGTACATGGCCACATCATCCCAACCTCCCCTGAACTGCACTATGCAGGGGATATTGGGTTGCCCACCGCTCGCAGGATACAGCTCCTTGAAAGCTTTGATCAGCCCTCTAGCTGCATTGTCCAGTTGCTGGCTGGACACGCAGGACACGAAGAGGTACCCTTCGATCTGTGGTTGGGACATGATCACTTTCGTTATCCTGTAGAATTTGGAACCAACGGGGTTGCCGGAGCTGTCGCAGAAGTTGATGGGATAGTATCCCAAGGGCACTAGCTCGTCCATGATAGTCAGGCCCGTTCCAGCTCCGATGGCATCAAAACCGACAGATTTCTTGCCGGCGCTCCTTGCATAGGAGCCATTGGGGTCTATCTGCACGAAATGCACCGTACCTCGATGGTCGTTCTCATCTATGGTCGCCGCCGCGATCTCCAAACGGGTAGCTGTCCTCTCACCTGCCTCCTCCGCGACATCTATGTCCAGCGAAGTCTGTCTGGCTACTGCATCATCGTCAATGTCCGCCCTGGCATCCAGGGCCATGGCCCCTTGATCCGTCAAGGCAAGGGGGTTTATCTCAGCCAGTTTGCAGTCATACTCTCGATACACCTCGTAGAGCCTGGTAAAGAGATTGGCCAATTGCAGCATCTCCCTGCTCTCCAGATCCCCTGCCTGTCTAAGCAGGTTCATGGCATCGTAGTAGTAGAAGCCGCGCAAGATGTCTATGGGCACCGTGAACATGGCCGCAGCTTCTCTCTCAGCCGCCTCCTCTATGTCCACTCCACCTTTGGAGGAGAATATCCCTACAGGCTGTCGAGTCGAAGGATCGGCAGTCACCGCCATGTATAGTTCCTTACGGATCTCCACTTTCTGCTCGATCAGCAACCCCTCCACGGGGGAACCCTGGATCTCCTTGCCCAGCAATTCCTTGACCGCCCGGGACAGGGCCCCTTTATCCTCGGCGAAGAGTATGGCCCCCATTTTGCCTCTTCCCCCAGTCAGAACTTGGCCCTTCACGGCAACGGGAAAATCCAATTCGTCGACCACTCTCATAGCCTCATCCAAGCTCTGCACAAATCTGCCTTCAGGCACCGGTATGCCCTTACGCTTGAACAAGGTTTTGCCTTGATATTCCAGTAACCTGGCCACGTACTGAACCTCCTTGCTCATTCTGTGTAGATGCGTTCCGGGACAAAGATGTAGCCCTCCATGATTCGGCGGGCCTAGCCGTACCGGAACGGTCCGATGTGCATTTACCAGGCACTCCGCTACTTCGTGGATAAAAGATCTTGGCTCACCCTAACCAGACGTGTGCCCAGTGAATGCCAAGCTGCGTCCAGGAGCAATTAGGGTGAGCCAGTTGGCCAATGAAGTAGATAGCCGATTTAACGCCATTATATCGCAGGCGGCACGAGCAGGCAAGGTCGACTTCGTCACAAGATTGCCAAGTGAGAGCCAAGACGCGGTGACAGACTCGTATGCGATCGGAAGATGTGCTAGGATCTGGTGTATGTGTATACAGGATAATGGCGGAAGTGTGTTGAGATTCTGACGCACCAGAAGAGGAAATGGTTCGAATGACCACACTGTCCTACCAAGCTCATTCCACGCCATGTGAGCATGAGCTTCGGTGCCATGTCGGTCTGAGGCCCCGTACTTGCCGAAGTCGGTGCCTGCTGTGAAGGATGACCGTGGAATTGAAGATCAGCAAAAAAAGGAGCCCAACTGACCCACGAGTTGCGAGAGATGCGCCAGAGGGTCGCTGAGTTGGAAGCGGCGGAGGCCGAAACCGGTTGACCCTTGCTGCTCCGATGAAACTAGCCGCTGCTGGTACCTGGTGTCTGTGCCCACGATTCCGCAGTAGGCGGCCTGGGTATAGGTTGTTACCCGAGAAAAGAGGAGGTTTCTGAAGTGATAGAATTGACGGAAAGAAGAGCCAGCATACAACCCATTAAGTCGAAGCTAAGAATCAGTATACTCGACGACGAGGAGATAAGAAAGATAAACGAGACAGCCCTAAGTCTCCTGGAGGAGGTCGGCGTAGCGGTACCGTCCGACAAGGCGCTGAAGGTTTTCGCCGATGCCAGAGCCGATGTAGATTTTGAGAAGAAGATCGTCAGAATCCCAAGCCAGCTGGTCGCTGACTCTTTGAAAACGGCCCCCAGGCGTTATACTCTGTGTGGGAGAAGACCGGAACTCGACGCCAAAATAGGAAGCGGAGAAGGTACCTATTTCTATTGTAGCGGCGAAGCAGCCAAAGTTGTGGATCTCAACACGGGCGAGAGGCGACTCTCGATCAAGAGGGACGTGGAGAATATGGCGAAGATCGCTGATTATCTTCCCATAGTATCACTGGTTTGGCCCACGGTCAGCGCTGGAGATAAGGGGAAAACCGCGCCGATTCACGGAGTGGAAGCCTGCTTCAACCATACAGAGAAGCACGTCCAGACAGAATCCGTCATGGACGAAATCTCAGCGAAGTATGCCATTGAGATGGCCTCTGTGGTTGCTGGAGGACAGGACAGGCTGAGGGAAAGGCCCATCTTTTCGCTCTTATTGTGCGCCATCGCACCTCTGGGCCACGACAGAGGAGGGATAGAATCGGCTCTGGCCTTCGCCGAGGCTGGTCTACCGGTAGGCATTATGTCCATGCCCACCATGGGTCTGACAGCCCCTCCATACCAAGCCGGTGCCCTGGCTATGGGATTGGCAGAGGTGTTGAGTGGCTGCGTTTTGACACAGATTGCTCACCCCGGTACCCCCAACTACATATCCATTATTCCCACAGTGATTGATCCACGATCGGGGAACTACTTCATGGGTTCATCCTTTGCACAGATCACTAGCGCGGCCGTTGTTCAGCTTGCCCATTCCAATGGGCTACCTGTGACGAGTTGTGTGTCTTTCGGAGGAAGTTCCTACAAACTGAATAGTTGGCAAGTAGGAATAGAGAACGTGTATGTGCACCTCCTCGCGATCATGGCAGGGGCCGATATGTCCTTCGGTCCCAGTGGCATGATAGAGGCTGTGAGTTTGCTGGATATGAGAAGAATCCTGTTTGACAGAGAGATTGTGCAGGCCATAGATATTATCACCAACGGGATTGAGGTAAGCGACGATACTCTAGCTTTTGATATGATACGGGAGGTAGGCCCAGGTCACCGAGGCATGTTCTTGGGACAAAGGCGCACGGCCAAGGAGCTTCCAAGGCTCTGGCCACCGTCTATCCTTTTTGAGAAGCCAAAGCTTACGGGGGAGAAGTACAGGGACCCGTTTGAGGTTGCTCACGAGGCTATTGATTGGATCTTGAAGAATCATCGCCCGGCACCATTGCCTGAGGAGGTAAGGCAAGAACTGAGACAGATAGTGGCTGCTGCCGATCAGGACCAGAATTTGAAGAGAGGACCTACGCGAGGCAGATAATCGGAGCAAATAGCCAGGCAGAGAATGCCCTTTCCGCGGTGGAAACTGTTGAGAAATCGGTCGGCATTTGAGGACTGGTTGAAGATCCTAGCCAGGTGGGAGTTGAAGAGAGGACTGCCTTAGAGGAGGATCGGGTGGAAATCAACAATATCGCTGTCATCGGTGCCGGCATGATGGGACACGCCTTGGCTCAGGTGTTCGCCTTGGCTGGGTTGCAGGTTGCCTTGACCGACAGCGACGCAGAAGTTCTTGGGACAGCGATGCAGCGTATCCAGGCGAACCTTGAGATCTGTGTTAAGCATGGCCCTGTCGATAAGGACAGGGCTGCGACTGTGCCTGAGCGTATCACTCTGGCATCCAATCTCGCCGATGCGACTTCCGAAGCAGACTTCATCATTGAAGCCGTCTTTGAGGACCTGGGTGTTAAGCACGATGTGCTTGGCCAGCTGGAGGAGCACTGCCCAGACCACGCCGTCATCACCAGCACCACGTCTGGCTTTCGTGTTCGCGATCTGGCAGTCACGCTCAGCTATCCGGAGCGGTTCTTAGTAACACACTTCTGGGACCCACCCTATATCATCCCGGTCGTGGAAGTAGTGCCTGGAGATCACACCTCTGCTGAGGCGGTCGAGACCACCATGAGGCTTCTCGAAGCGGTTGACATACATCCAGCGCTGGTGAAGAAGGATGTGGCCGGTTTTGTGGGCAATCGCCTGCAACATGCCTTGCGCCGGGAGGCGATTGCCATCGTAGCTCAAGGCATCGCTAGCCCTGAGGATGTGGACCTCATCGCCAGGCTGAGTTTCGGCCTGCGGTTACCGGTGGTCGGCCTGCTGGAGACTATCGATCTGGGCGGTCTGGATCTGACAATGGCGATTCATACTTACCTGCTCTCTGAACTGGACCGTTCTACTGAGCCCCAGCAATTGATTCGAGATAAGGTTGCACGCGGCGAGTTGGGGGCGAAAGCTGGCAAAGGATTCTACGACTGGCCTCCGGGCCGGGCTGCGACGTTCATTCGGCGGCGCGACGAGGTCCTCTTGGAGCTGGTGCAGTGGCTGAGAGCACGCGGTTTCCTGCGAAAGCCGTCTGACTGAGCAGAACTCATGTATCTGGGGCCAAGCCGGTGTTGCGGGGCGTCGGCCGTGGTTCTGGCCATCTCATCACCTCCTACATTCGCTCATTGCAAAGTGTGTCTTTTTCAAATCCGCAGTACTTCTTGGTCATAACAGAAAGGGCTCTCCCGCGATGGGAGAGCCCAACAGTCGAAGATATGGGACAAGTTCACCGATAGCCTACTAGATACTGTATGGTAGGGCGGGCGGCATTCGAACCCGCACCCGGGTTACCCTGGAACGGATTCTAAGCCTCGGTAGTAACTGATTCGGCTTTGCGGGATCAGCCGTTTCACAGCACCATGGATCTCTAGTCACCTTCTCATCTCGGCCCAGAAATGTGATCATGTAGCTATAGCCGTGCCAGATGATAGGCACCTGTGTAGGAGGGTTTTCGGACTCTTAGGGGTCTTGTCACAAGGCTGGTTGCCGCACTGGCCCTATCGGCTCAGCTCAATCTCGTCGCAGAACAACGGCACCCTTATCTCGAACTCCCCTGGGGGCACCTGGGTTGCAGGTTCGCAAGATGCCGGTGACGCCCGCCAGTTTCTGTTCCGGGGGCTGGTCGGTGAGACCGGCCTTTTAGTCGCTCGCCGCGTCCCCGCCAACGACGGACCGCCGCCAGAGCCGTTCTAAGGCCGCACTTGCCCTTGATGAATGGTGTGTATGGTCTGGTGTGGCGTGGAGAATACGTCCTTGTTCCCCCACAAGCCGATGCCGGCGACCCCGCAGGCCTCCCTTCACAACGAGCAAGGGGTCTCTCACGGCGCCGTCACCACGAGATTGTCAAAGCCCACCTCTGTGTATTCACCATCCTGTGACTCAGCGTCCAGAGCGATGTCTCCCTCCGCCAGCCCGATGTCCACGACGTCTATCAGGAGCTCGCCGTTGACCCAGAAACGTAGACTGCTTCCGACGCATTCCAGTCGGGCGAGGTTCGTGGCGCCAGTGCCCTGGCGAATGGAGTCGGAACGCGTTGGCTCAGCGAACTGACTGCGCTCACCATTGACCAAGGCGAAACCGGTGTAGTACCCATCCGCACTGTAGGCCATGACGTAGTAGTTGTTGGTATCGGCGTAGCGACAATAGTGTCCCAGCCAGTTGTCGCCCGACCCATCGACCAGACTGCTTTCCACCTCCATGACCAGATCGGTGAATTGCAGACCCGGTAGGCTCACTGTGGCAAGATCCGGGACTGTGTAGTCGCGGATGCGCAACTCTCCGTCCTCGTAGCGGATCTCTCCCTCCTCGTCGCTTCCCGTCCACCAGCCGCTAGATGGGTCACTGAAGTCGTCCCGGAACAACACACGGCCCTGCGCCGGTGCGTAGACCCTCAGGTTCTCGAAGCTGAAGCGGGCGTAGGACTCCCCCACCGATGTACCCACTAACATGCCGATTCCTCCCTCGGCACAGGCGGTATCCTGCACCGTCTCGAGGTACTGACCGTTCACGTAGAGCGATATCTGGGGACCAACGCAGTCCACCTGCAAGTGGTTGGTGGCCGCACCGGTCCTGATGTGCGGCGATTCCTGCCAATCTCTGATCAGCTGCCAGCCGTCCGACGTCAACATACGCAGCCAGTACCGCCCATCGACATCGACGGCGAAGAGGTAGAACTGGCGCCCCCCTTCCTGGTTGCGGAAGAGGATGCCTGCGCCGCCAACCTCTCCGTGAGAGGTGACGTCTAGCTCGACAATGAAGTCGGCGAGGCTCCCCCGTGAGCTCCAGGCAACCCGGTCTTCCCGCAGAATCTCGATGTTGTAGCGGCCACCTTCGTAGAAGCTGCGGTAGTCGTCCGTTGTACTCTCACCGAATCCGCTCGATGGATCGTCGAAGTCATCGGCCAGCACCAACGGCCAGTTGGGCACAGTAGGCGTGGGCGGCGGCGGTTCGCTGGGCGCCTCTGTCGGCATCGGCGTCGGCGTCGGCAGCGTCGGCTGCGGAGTGACCACGGGCACAGAGGTCTCCGTCGCCAGCGTCTGGTCATCGGGTGCAAGGTCAAGTGAAACGCTGCAAGCCAGTGCGGAAAACAGTACCAGCACGGCGATGAGGGCGGTCCATTCTCTCTTCAGAACGGTCTCCTTTCAGGATGGCTAGCCTACACCGCAGCTCTGCCCACAGCGTCACTCATCAGGTCGGTGTATTCTACTAGGGTGCTGGGAAGTTGGCAACTGAACCCACGATGGTATGAGGCCAGCACCAGCTGTGGGTGGGGGCGAGAGTGGCGGTGTCTCGGGGCCCGGAGTCCGTCAGGATCCAGCGAGAGCAGGAATCAGGGCATGCGAACATCGGCCTCGAAAAGGCCGGTTGCGCTCTTGTGGGAGTCCACAACAATGGTCGCGGGCCTTCCCTCTCCGGTGGCCGCTCTGCTCCAGCTGACGAAGTGCCATCCTGAAGATTCCCTAGCAGTCAAGGGCGCTTCGGTGCAGGGGTCGTACTGGTCCCCATGACAGTTCGGTGTTGGGTCAAGCGTGATGGAGCCTGCGCCGTCTGGAACCACGCTAGTTGCCAGACTGTAGCACCTGGATGGAACGTACGTGACGTAGTTGGCCCCGAATCCCACGTTGCTGAGGCCATAGGGGATGTGCATGTACCCACCGTCGCCCCACTGGGGACGCCAGGAGTTCCTAAGGAACCAGACGCCCGAGTCTCCCTCCTCATCGTCCCACCCTACCAGAAGTGCGGCATGGTTCACCACCGTACAGCCTGGGCCCTGACATACGCCGCCAACGTGGCTCTGAAACGCCGAATTGAGGCAGACCGCGGTGACCACGGCTTCTTGATCAGGTGGCTGCTGAGGAAGGGTCTGCGCTAACACGTCCGACGCCAGGGAGATCGCTGTGGCCAGAGCGAAGGTGAGAAGGACTTGGCCGACCTTGGATTGTCGTCTGGCGTCCACGCTCGCACCCACTGACCCTATTGGTGTCTGCGTCCGTGGTGCAGCGGGCCGCAAATCCGCAGGTCGTCACAGCCCGGGCCATTGGTGGAAAGGAGCCAGCCCGCGGGCGTCCCTGAGCCACTGTTGTGGCCGCTACGTGAACTCGCCAGGGGATAAGAGGTCTCTGGCCCTGGCCAGCCAGTCGGGGATCTCGATCTGCTGCGGACACTTCTCCAGGCAATCCCCGCACTCGACGCACAGGTCGGCTCGTTGCCCCTCATCGAGCCCCGAGTAGGACCCGCGCGCGGCTTCTTCGTCGCCGTACATCTTGGCCTCGTTGTAAATCTCGAAGACACTAGGGATGTTGACGCCGCTTGGACAGGGCAGACAGTAGCGGCAGTCGGTGCAGGGAATGCGGGCCAGTTCGCAGTACATCCCCCGTACCCTGTCGAAAAGCGCGAGTTCGGCGTCAGTGAGCGTGCCCGGGCCCGATTGGCTCGCGCTGGCGATGTTCTGCTCCACCTGCTCCATGGTGCTCATGCCGCTGAGCACCACCGAGACCTCCGGGTGGTTCCAGACCCACTGGAGCGCCCAGTCGGCAGGCGTGCGCTGGCGCGGGGCCCCGTCCCAGATTTCCTGGACGGCGGGAGGGATATTCCTGGCGAGCAGGCCGCCGCGGAGGGGCTCCATGATCACCACGGCCAGCCCTTTGGCCGCCGCGTACTCCAGGCCCTCTGTGCCCGCCTGATGTTCGATGTCCATGAAGTTGTACTGGATCTGGCAAAACTGCCATAAACCGGAGGCATCTACGATCTCCTTGAAGACCTCGAGCCGGTCGTGGAAGGAGAAGCCCAGATGGTGGAAACGATCGTCGGCGATGGCTCTTTCTGCCCATCGGAGCACGCCCAGATCGCGAACCTTTGTCCAGCTTTCCGCGTTCAGCCCGTGGAGCAGATAGAAGTCGATGTGGTCGGTCTGCAATCGCTCCAGTTGTTCGTCCAGGTAGCGGTCGAAATCCTCGGCACTCTCCACATGCCAGCAGGGCAACTTGGTGGCCAGCCTGATTCGCTCCCGGTAACCGTCCTGTAAGGCTCTTCCCAGAAACGGTTCGCTCATCTCCTGGTGATAGGGGTAGGCGGTGTCCACGTAGTTGACGCCCTGGTCGATGGCGAAGCGGATCATGCGTGTGGCCTGGGCTTCGTCAATGCGGGCAGGGTCGCCGTCGATCGTTGGCAACCGCATGGCACCAAACCCCAGCGCCGATGCTTTCCAGTCAAGACGGCGGAAAGTGCGATACTGCATGGCTTGCTCCTGTGATTCTCTGGTTTGGTAGGCTTGGGGGGGCGGGGGAGACCTCCTCAAAGGCTCTGTGAGGCCTCCAGAGCCCTTCTAGGCGATGATTCAGGCCAAATCCATGCTCAGAGATATGGACCTGTGCCGCGCTCAGGCAGGGCAACAGCTATGCTTCAAACGTGCGCTCCCAGGTTCCGGGTACCCCAACCAGTGGGGGGTGTGATACTCCCTTGCATCATCTTATCACAACCACTGCGGGAACGGTAAGAGGGTGTACGGCGTCGACTGGCCACGGCCAGCCCGCGACTGCCCCTTCGGTCTAGGTGAGGGGTGTCACCTACCGGCGAGCCGTCACACCATCGGTTGGGCCAGCTTCTTGACCAGCCAGGCCAGGTTGCCGGCGAAGTTCCTCACGGCCTCGATGCCGTCGGTGTCTTTCCATATCTCGCCCGGGGCGGAGCCGAAGGCCGTGTTCCAGTCGGTGGACCCCGGTACGATCATACCCAAGATCATAAACCACAGCATCAGCTGAGTGTTCGTAAAATTGCCCCCGCTGCGCCCAGCTACCACCAAGGGGCCACCTGCTTTGCGGGCAAAGGTGAAGCCGTTGTTGTAAGAGATGTAGCCTGCTCGATCCATGAAGGCCTTGAGTTGGGGAGTGGCAGAGCCAAAGAACACAGGAGAGGCCAGGATCAGCCCATCGGCTTCCTTCACACAATACAACGGCAGCAAATCGTCATCCAGGGTGCAGGTCTCCTCGCTCTCGCAGGCGCCACAGGCCGTGCAAGGAAGGATCACCTTCTCGGCCAGGCAGACCAGTTCAGTATCGATGCCCGCCTCGTGCAGAATCCTGAGCGCCTCCTTGGTCAACTGCTCTGTGTTGCCCCCGCTCCTGGGGCTACCGACAATGCCGATCACTTTCATATCAGTCCCCTTTCCTGTAGAGCCGCATGACAGCACTCGTGCTACGATTCATGGCCTGGACGGCCATGCAGGCCACTCTGCCAGGGTCAAATCCTACTTCACCGCGGGCATGTAGTGCAAGGCCACCGCTGAGGTCATCCTTCGGCCGCCCGGCAGGCACTTGAGTGGGCCGGTCGATCCCGGCCGGTCCGACCAGCCAGACCACCGATCCTCGGGCACCGAGGTATTCTGGGGTCCTGGTGGTACGGGTTCGTCAGATGTTCCGACCCCATCAGGCTACCCGCCAGCACAGTACCCGTCACCGCCGTCGTCCACGACATCCACACCGATCAAGAGCATCCACCTGCCTACCGGGACGGCCTGACAAGGGAAGTGAACAGAGGATCGGCCGCCATATCGAATAGGGAGGCGAACTGATGGAATCGTACCATATCCCGGAAGCTCGAGCCAGCGGAACTCGAAGAAGTACGAAGGCACCATGCAGGAGGGGCCCCAAGGCGGCAACTGCTAGGAAGCCACGAAGTTTGCGCTTCTGAGTTGACAGGGCCTTGATGGCCCGCTATACTCTCCACACGGCAGGGCGTCACGGTGCGTAACTTGAGGGGCGCGCGCAACGATTCATGACCCATGCCGAGGAGTGTAGTGCATGAAACGAGTGCTCTCGATGCAGCTTGTTCTTGTCATGTTGGCCGCAGCCACTTCCTGCGTGCCTCAGTGCGCGCCGTGCCCTCCGCCCTACGAGCTTCAGACGCGGGTTGCTGTCTTCCAGACGCGAGTCGCGGGAGCGTCTGCCGCGCCTGTGCCAAGTGAGGTTCCGCCGACATCCACGCTTGTCCCAATGACCGCTAGCTCTATCCCGCCCACAACCACGCCGGTCCCGCCGGCACCTACCTGTGCCCCACCTGCGCCCTGCCCGACGTGCCTCGAAGAGGCTCTTGTCATCACCTCTCCCGGGAGCGGAGACACCGTAAGCAGCCCTGTTCTGGTCGCAGGGATCTCCAACCCCACCTTTGAGCAGAGCCTGGCGATTCAGGTGATCGGTGCGGATGGCACGGTAATCGGGGAAGGCGCGGCGACGATCTCCGCCGACTGGGGTCGGCGGGGCAACTTCGAGGCCCAGGTGGTCTTTGACCCGCCACCCAGTGACCAGTCCGGACGGATCATCGTTCTCGACGCCAGCCCGCGGGATGGAGGGCTGCTGCACCTCTCATCGGTGGAAGTGACGCTGGTTGGCACCTGAGCAGCTTCGCCGCCTCAAGGCCAAACGAGCCTCCGGCGAGGGCCGGGTCGAGGTGCTGCCTGGCCCTGGGCGTTCCTGCCTCAGTCCCAGTCTCCATTCGGACCCGCCCTGGACCATCATTTCTCGCTTCTCGATCGAGGGGGCTACCCGCTTTGCCTTGCTGTGGGGCTCGTTCTTGAGCAGAGCGCTTCGGTTGCGAACCACCGCGTCTAAGTGAAAAGAGGCCCTCACATGGCCCAGATCGCCCGCTAGAGCCTCTCTAGCAGGCCTGCAAGGCGATTCCCAGGGCTATCCGCGGGAATCGATACCACCGTGCTATCCGCCCCACATCCCTGGCTCTTCCAGCATGGCCGCGTCCCGCGCGATTGGCACTGTCTCGTCGATAGGTTCGTCTTGCCGAACAGACTGTTGGAGAGGTCAGTGCCTGGCAAGTCTGCCTCGGACAGGTTTGCCTCTCGAAAGTCAACATCTACAGCAACACAGTCTTTGATCTGGATCCGTCTGAGACTCGGTCCAATGAACGTGGATTGGCTGATGCTGGACTTGAAGAAGCCGATGGGGTTCCCCACTCCAGCCGCGGGCCACTCTGCTTCAGCCCGGTTGACACCAATAACCCCTGAGTCCTCAAACCGAAAACCGAGCGGAGGAAGACGTGCTGTATGGTACCTGGACAAGGCTCAAGTCACACTGCTGAAACGCGCAGTTGGCAAACCTGCACTTGCGGAAAACCGTCTCCACGAAGGAACAACGCACAAACACACAGTCGTAGAGCTCGCTCGACACAAGCTGATCATGCTCCACGTGTACCTCTTTGAAACCCTGATCAGCGTAGTGTGCGTGTGAAGAGATCATCGCGCTCAAGTACAGCATCTCCTAGTGGCTCTCTTGTCTCGCACATCGCCGGTGCTGGCCAACGGGTCAGGCGGCACACCCCACAAAGTTGCGCACCCCGCCGTTGGCGCTGAGAGACGTTTGGGTAGGGTACCAACGGCAGATTCGGAGGTTGGACGGCGATCGTTGTAGTACAACAGCCACACGAACAACATCGTGCCGCACAACCGACTGTTGGGGAGGAGTCTCACTCCCCACCCTCCCTAAGCCAAAGCTACCATACACCTGGCAACAGCCGGTAACGCACTTTCTGGGCATACTCTTGGTAGCCATCCAGTTCTTCCAGCAAGGTGCGATCCTCAAGCGCTGTGCGCACGATGAAAAGCAGCGCTCCAAGCCCCCCTGGAACGAGCGCCCAGCACGAGCCAAGCATGACTGGCGTCGCAAGCTCGAACAGGATGGTCCCAACATAGCCCGGATGGCGTACGAACCGGTAAGGGCCGCTGCTGGCGACTGAATGCCCGCGCTCCTCCTGGATGCGCACAATCTGCGAGAAGAACGCGTTTGAGGCGGTGGACCAGACAACCAGTGCGTAACCCATCGCAGCCACCGTCATCGCGGACAACTGGAGGGGGAGAAAAATCCCTGTCGTCCATCCGAAGCGCTCATCCAGGCCGGCCACGATGCACCTGGCGATCGTGGTCAGACCGACGATGCTCATAATAACAGTGTCCCAGGTCTTGGCACCCTTCCTTGGCCCGACACGCTCTGCGATGAGTTCCGGACTCCGCAGAATCAGGATCACACCGGTGGCACTGACCCAGAGGAAGACTATGCCAACCAAGGCCCAGCCCATCGGCCAGTCCAGATGCCCGGCAGGGACAAACAGCACGACCGCCAGCATCACCAGGCCCATCGCTTCTCTTAACAGGTACCTCACAACGTTGGAGGTTGTCCCAGGTCGCGAGCCTGTTTGTTCGCCAGACAAGTTCGTTTTCATTCCTGCGCCTCCCGCCTCGACCGATTGTCGGAATCGTATCTGTGGATGCCACTTGGCCGCCAATTGGGCCCCCATTCTTCCGTCCTATCACCGACAAGGCACATAGTGAGAACGCCTCCTTGCGGACTTTGGGCGCTGGATGTGAGCCCGCCGCGGAGGCGGAACGAGGGCCTGCTTTGGGGGATAATGAAGCTCCTCACGGACGTATGTGAAGTGTACCGCAATGGTGGCACCTGGCACAATGGGGCGAGGTCAGGCGCGACACCCGTTCTGGTTCCGTCACCGTCTCTGTGTCCTCGGGCACACTGGTCCGACCCCCCAGACTACGTCGACCGGTAGGCCCATGGCGCCTTGCGAGGCAGTTCGCCCTGCTCGCAGAAGGATGTAAACCTTCAACTAGCTTGGGAGCACACCTCAGAGGTCACTCGCCAGCGAACAGGTCCACCAACACCTTGCCGGCTCACCTTGTGCCTCCGCGATCGGACCTAGGTCGGATACTGGCGCATGGAGCGCAGCGGCTGCCCCACGAGCCGGCAGGCGCGCCGCTCCGCCTCCCAGCGGATGCGCTCCACGTCCAGCGTCAACCAGTCCCCTCGGCGGTAGAGAAGGCGGCCGTTCGCCCAGACGTACGCCACGTCGCCGGGATGGCTGGCGTAGACCACTCCGGCGGCGAGGTCATGCCGGGGGATCCAATGGGGGGCCGTCGTATCCAGAAGAATGAGATCGGCGGGCCGCCCTGGCGCCAGCACCCCACTGCCCTCGAACCCCATGGCCGCCGCCGGAGCTTGCGTCGCCAGGCGAAGGAGGAGAGAGCGCGGCATAGCTTCGGGGTCTCTCTGTGCCCCTTTCTGCACCAGCCCCGCGATACGCATCACTTCCAGCATGTTGAGGTCGCTGCTGGACGCGGGCCCGTCGGTCCCCAGGGCCACGTTGACATGGTGACGGATCATTCGTGCGAGAGGTGGCATCTCCATGGCCAGCTTCTGGTAGGTCTTAGGAGTGTGGGCCACCCAGGTTCCTTTCTGGGCGAGGAGTTCCAGGTCGTCTGGGGTTACCACGTTGCAGTGGGCCACCAGAGATGGCTCTGGTAGATCCAGCAGTCCTAAGGAGCCCGCAAAAGCAACGGGAGTCATGCCGTGCGCCGCAATAGACTGCTCAACTTGCTCGTGGGACTCGCTGAGGTGGAAGTGGACGCCTACGCCGACACGGTGCGCCTCCTTGACGAAGCGTTCCAGAACCTCAGGAGGACCCATATAGAGGGAGTGCGGACCCATCGACGTCCGAATGCGCCCCTCCGCCGTGCCCTGCCACCGCTCCACGAAGGCCACGGTATCCTTGAGGGTCTTGAACCCCAGTTCGTGCTCTGTTCCGATGCCGAAGTGACACCAGGCGAGAAGCGCTTTCATGCCGCTTTCCTCGACAGCGCGGGCCGTCTGATCCATCCAGAAGTAGTGATCGGCGAAGCCCACCGTGCCCGATGCGATCATCTCACAGCACGCCAGGGCCGTGCCCCAGTAGACGTCCTCCTCCAGCAGGGCCGATTCGGCCACCCAGATCTTCTCGTTGAGCCACCTCTCGAAGGAGAGATCCTCTGCCCAGCCGCGCTCCAGGGTCATCGCTGCATGGGTGTGGGCGTTGAAGAAGGCGGGAAGCGCCACCGTCTCCGAGCCATCGATGGCCTCGTCAGGGGCGAAATCTTCCGGCGCCTGGCCCACAGCTACGATGCTGCTTCCTTCCAGGGCAATCTCGACACCCTCCAGCAGGCGATCTTCTTCGTCCAAGGTTATCGCTGTCACATTTCGTATCAGCGTACGCATTCTTCCCCCAGTTATGGCACGAGTGTGCCACGCCTTTGTCGATCTTGATAATGACGTCACTTGCGCCGGCCACAGGTCCCGGTCAGCGTAATTGCGCGGCCCTTGCCAGTGTAGCAGGCGCTAGGGCTGGACACAAGGCGCGCCATGGAGGCGCAAGCCCACGCCTGCCAAGTCTCCAACGGGGCGCACCCCAGCCCGAGAGCGTAGCAGACTATCCGTCACGGTAGCGACGCCGTTTGAGACTCCAGCAGGCCGCCAGTCCCAAGGGCAACACCAACCAGGGCATGCAGAGCTCGGTCTGGTAATGGGCGGTCACGCTCTTGTGCGCATTCACGACGACGCTGGTCGTGGGCCGATCACCCGTGGCGGCGCCGCTCCAGTTGACGAAACGCCAGCCGGGAGACTCCCTGGCTGTGAGATGGACTTCCGTCCCTGGCGCGTATTGCTCTCCGGGACAGTCCGGGGATGGATCAAGGCTCACTGTCCCTGCGGCATCGGGGGTGACACCGGTCGCTAGACTGTAGCAGGCAGAGGGCACATGCATGACGTAGTTGGCACCGAAGCCCACTTTGCTGACTCCGTACCCGATGCGCATGTATCCTCCCTCCCCCCAATCGGGCCCCCACGAGTTCCTGAGATACCACGCGCCAGCGTCGCCCTGGTCGTCGTTCCACCCCACCAGGACGACCGCGTGGTTCACGAGCGTGCATCCTGGACCGTCGAACACACCGCCCCTGTAGCCTTGGAAAGCAGAGTTCACACAAACCGCGGCAGCCACGGGGCCGTGCTCGTAGATTGCCTGTTTTATGTCAATTGTGTCAGGGACTCCTAATCCCTCTCCAACATAGTCCCAGGACTCGATCTGGAACAAATGGGGATGAGGAGGCTCACAGGGATCATCGCTGGCCGTGTAGGGAAAGCTGGCCTCGCGTACCGCCCCTGCCCCGTCTTCCCCAGGCGGAACTTCCCAGGCGTGATAGTTATGCGCCCACGACCCCCCGTCGCAGCCCCACCCCTCGGAGTTGCAGGACAGCAAGTACTGCTCGGAGAGATCCTCCGGTTCGCCCTCTTGGATGATTATGTTCAGTTCCAGTGGACCCACGGTGGCGAAGGCCCAGCAGCTCCCACACTGGCCTTGATCCCTGACTGGCGTGCAGCCGCCCAGGTCGCACCAGTTGAAAGCGGGCGGTAGGTCCTGTGAGGCTACCTCCTCGGCAGATGTTGGTACCTCATCCGCAGACCGTTGTATAGAAGAGGGCTCTACGGCGGGAAAGGAACCCACAGCCCTTACCTGAAGACGGAACTCCTGGGCTGGCTCCACGGCTTCTTCCCAGGGACGCCGGTACTCCAATCTGAGAGTGGTCTCGCCCTCACGCACTCCCTCGAACCGCAAAGTCTGGGTTGCCGGCCCGCCGAGCAGATTCGAATCAGGCTGGAATTCGCCATCATCTGCCTGCCGGAGGATCTCCCCTCGCTGCGGCTCTACAACCTGCCAGCCGTATCCGGTGGAAGGGTTAGCCTGTAGCCTGACGACCAGCGTCTGGCCCTCCGTGAGCTCGACGTCGCGACCATGGTCGGCAGCGGTGACCACGATCTCTTCTGGAGGCGGCCCCTGCTCAGGAGGCTGAACAAGGGCACCTAGTCCCAGAATCAGCATTATGCCCAAGGCCGGGAGGATTAGGCCTAAGCTTCTTCGGTTCATCGGTGGATCACTCTCCTCGGCTCCTGCAAGTGGACGGCCACCATGCCAGTACCACCGCACTACCAGCCGCTCAGTCTCCGTCCACGAGCACAATGTCCATGCTGTGCAGCAGTGACATCGCCTCGGGCAGCGAGAACCTGGCCTGCTTCAGTATGTTCTGACCCGGATCGACCTGATAGTTGCGAGCGCGGCTCAAGTCAGCCTGGGACAGATTGGTGTTGCCAAAGATGCTCTGGGAGAGGTCACACCCAGCAAAGTCGGCCTGCGACAGATCAGCTTCTCGAAAGTCGACGTCGATGGCTACGCAGTCTATGATCTGTATCCCTCTGAGTCTCAGTCCCATGAACGTGGAGTGACTGATGGCGCACTTGGAGAAGCTGACGGGATTGGCCAGCCCAGCCTTGGGCCAGTGGGCCTCTGTCCAGTTGACACCCATGACCTTGGAGTTCTCGAAACGAGTCGAGTTGAAGCTGCTTTCTGGCACCTTGATGAGACTCAGGTCACACTCGCGGAAGACACAGTTGACGAACCGGCAGTGGCAAAAGACTGACTCTGCAAATGAACTGTGGAAAAACACACAGTCGTAGAACTCAGCGGACACAATTTCGGCGTGCTCTAGCTGCTCGTCTTTGAAAACCTGGTCTACGTAGTGGGCTTGTGAGGAAATCGAAGGGTTCGTATCCGGCATCTCCGCATGCATCGCGTCTCTCGGCATTCCGCTGACCTCACATAGTCTAGGTATTCCTCGTTGCCTTCTTGCAGCAGGCCAGGCACCTGCTTGGGCCCGTCGCTGGCGGATCCTCTCCAGTGCCTGACTGAGTTCTTTGGCGTCGTGAGGGGGAGTTGGCCCAATCCGACGGCCTAGTCCATCTTTGCCTGTTGTTGAGCTGCCCCGGCCAGCGGTTGCCCCGACATTCGCACCCCATTCCGCAACGCGCGTGGGCCTCTCTGCCATCAAGCCGATCGTATGTGTGTCACCGAGCGGCACACGTCCGGGAGACTCACTTCACACAGGGCGAGCGGTGACTGAGCCCCACGCAAGATATGATCATTGTGGCTCACCCGGAGCCTGTTCGGTGCCCAGGCTGCCACCGTACAGTTCCTGATAGATCCGGTAGTACAACGACACTCGCTCCAGGTACTCACGTGTCTGCCCGAACCCAATCCAGCGTAACAGATCGTCTCCATCGGAGACCAGTGGATCATCCTGCCAGGCATCGACACTGCCTGCACCGCCGTTGTAGGCCGCGATAGCTAACTCCGTGTCTCCCTCGAAGTAGTCCAGCAGAAAGCGCAAGAGCCAGGAAGCCATACGGATGTTGTTCTCGGGAGCGAAGGCATCCCCGGGGGAGATGTCCTCCCCCAGCTGCTCGGCCACCCAGACCTGTGTCGAGGGCAGGATCTGCATCAAGCCCCGTTCTCCGGCGTAGCCGTACGCGTCCTCATCGTACCGGCTCTCCGCTCGCATCAGACCCCACAGCAGCAGCGGATCCACTTCAAACTCCTCCGCCGCCGACTGCACCGCCTCTATGTAGGGCCTGGGATAGCTCAATTGCCAGAAGGCCAACGGGGCCCTGGGGTGACGATCGAGGTATTCTTCAGCGATGACTTGCGCTTCCGTGACGTAGCCTCTTGATAACAGCGACTGGGCCATGGCCACCTTCAGGTAAGGGGCCTGCCGAAAGCGGGCGGACAACAGGAGTTCCATATGCGCCAGGTCTTCCCGCCCGATGAGCTCCAACGCTTCCACTTTCTCCAGGATCTCGCCACCCGCGGGATCCATCGGCGGAGCTACGGAGAGGCTCAACTCCTCCCCAGAGGCCCGCAGCGCTAACCAGTTCAAGTCCAAGTCCGCCATCAGTTCCTCGCCCTCGGCCAGAGCATCCTCATCGCCAATTCTCTGGGAAAGGACCATGAGGCGGTAGGCGGCGTCATCGGCGAGATAGGTGTCCGCCTCCGCCACGCGAGCGTAAACGGGCAGCGTCTCCGTAAGCCGTCCCTGGGCCTCGAGTATCGTGGTCGCCGACCACCAGGCCACGGGGTAGGGCGAAGCGAGATAGAGCTCAAGGGCCAGATCGGGGTCTTCCTCCTGCAGCAACTGGGCCTGGGCCAGCCAGCTGTCCGGGGTGTCGACCGTCGCGTACAGCTCGAGGGCGTCCTCGCTGCGGCCAAGGCTGGCCAATACACTGGCCAGGCCTAATTGAGCCCCCTCCTCGTCGGGCGCCGCGTGCACCCAACCTGTGTACTCTCCCTCAGCCTCTTCGTATCGCCCGAGGCAGCTCAGCGCCGTTGCTCGCAGGGGATGCGCAGCATCATCATCAATTGTACGCAGAGCCTCCAGAGCGTCACTGCAATAGGAGGCGGTGTTGAGGTCGTCGGCCACTACCAGCGCGTCTGGTCCTACGCGACGCATTCCGGAGAAGGCATCCGGCTGCTCTCCTAGGAGATGCAGATACTCGCCGTACGCCCCTTCGTCATCGCCCTTCTCTTCCAGATACCGCGCCAGCTCCCTGCGCAAGGCCGCCGTGTCGTGCAGCGCCAGCGCGGCTCCATACTCATCTTCTGCGCCTGGTGCCTCGATGCTCGCATAGTACCGAGCCATCGCCAGGTGGGCCTGATAGGCAGCGGGACTCTGCGGGCGAAAAGCGACAACAGCCTGCAGTGTCTGCAGCGCTTCAATATCTGGCATCGCGGCCTGGGCAGCCCACAGGCGGGCATACTCATCGACCTCGGGGAGAACCTCCGCCAGCCGCTCGTAGAGCAGGGCCGCCCGCTCAGGAGACGCGGTCTGGGCCTCTCGATAGAGAGCGTCAGGTGCAAGCAGATAGTGTCTGTAGTTCCACAGCGAGACGAGGGCAACCGCCAACAACAGAAGGGCGGCGACCAAGCCCAGCAGCTTTGCCGCTCTTCGTATGTGTTCTAGTGTGGCTTGCTGCGTTGCCATCGATGCCTCCTATTGTGCACCCAGGGAGAAGGCGTACAATCTCCGGTCGGTAGAGCCTACGAAAAGGGTGCCGTCCGCCACCGTCGGGCCTGCCGCGACGGCATCTCCGGTATGATAGCTCCAGGCCGACCTACCTGTGACACGATCCACGCCGTACACAGAACCATCGTCGGAGCCCACAAAGACCAGATTCTCCCACATCACGGGCGAGGACCGAACGATACCCTCGGTCTGGAAGCGCCACATGAGCTGACCGTCGCTAGCTCGCAAGGCGTACAGGAGTCCGTCGTTTGCACCGAAATACGCCACGCCTGCGCTGACCACCGGCGATGATTCGATGGCGTGTCCTGCCTCGAACATCCATTTCAGCCGCCCGGTGGCAGCGTCCAATGCATAGAACTGTCGATCCACAGAGCCCACAAACACGGTTTCACCTGCGACGGCGGGAGTAGACACAATATCCCCGTTCGTTCGATACCGCCATCTCAGGTCCCCGCTGGTGATGTCCAGAGCGTACAGGTAATTGTCCATCGAACCCACCAGGGCCAGGTCGTCCACAAGGGCCGCGCCAGCCTGAATGTCGCCGCCGGCCTCGTAGCGCCACACCAAGTCTCCATCCTGGGCGGATAGGGCGTAGAAGTAGCCATCGTGGGAGCCAATGTAGACGATGTCGCCACCAATCACGGGAGAAGCAGTCACCCATCCGCCGGTCTCGTACCGCCAGCGCACTGCACCTTGTGTTGCCTCCAGAGCGTACACGGTGCGATCCCATGAGCCCAAGTAGATCAAGTCGCCCAGCACGGCGGGCGAGGAGGTGACGTTGTCCGCCGTTTCGTAGGTCCAGAGTGCTTCTCCGGTGAGCGCATTCACGGCATGCAGATTGTTGTCGTCGGCCCCAACGTACACCACTTTGCCGCTTGCGGTCGGCGTCCCTCTGACGTAGTCGCCCGCAACGTAGTCCCATGAGTAGCTGATGGAGACTTCCTCAGTGGAGGAGCTCGCAGGCTGACAGCCGAACAGAGAGATTGCGAGCAGGAAGACGACGACCCATGTCTTCATCGTATCACAACTCCTCATTCCTGTGATGCCGCGCGCCAATCACCGGCCAAAGACTGCACCCTAAGTCTGTTCGCTCGACGACGCGAGTGATGGCCATCTCAAGCCCTTGCCTCTTCAGAGGCAATCCGCAGGATGACTTCCAGGCTTCTCTGGACGTCTTCCTCGGTGGTGGCCCAGGACGAGACGCTGATTCTCATGGCCACGTGTCCCTGCCACTCTGTCCCCCCGCACCAGCAGGTGCCCTCTTGTTGCACACGTTGGATCACGCGCCGCGTGACATCCTTACTCCCGAATGAAACCAGCACCTGATTGAGCACGACGTCGTTGAGTATGTCGTATCCGGCGGCGCTGAGCCCCTCTGCGAACCGGGAGGCATGCTGGCAACATCCTTCAACAAGCTCAGCCAGACCGTTCCGCCCCAGGGACCGCAGGGCCGCCCAGATCTCTATGCCCCGAGCGCGTCGGGAAGACTCTGGCACGTAGTGGCATGGCTCGCGCCCCTCGCCCGTGATCAGGTATGCTGCGCTGGTGGCCATCGCCGCTCGCAGATACCCGGGCTCGCGAACGAAGGCGATACCGCTATCCTGCGGGACGTTGAGCCATTTGTGGCCGTCCATGGCCCACGAGTCGGCGTCCCGGAACCCTTTGGCGAGATGGGCCAGCTTTGCAGAGGCCAGCGCCCAGAGACCGAAGGCTCCATCGACGTGGACCCAAGCCCCTGACTCCTTGATTACCCGGCAGATATCTTGTGCCGGGTCAAAAGACCCCGTATTCACATTTCCCGCTTGCATGCACACGATGGTAGGCCCCGAGATCGGAGGAAGCTTGTCTGGCCGCATGCGACCTTGATCATCGACGGGTACGCGGACGACCCGGTCCCGGCCGAGCCCGAGCAAACCCAACACCTTGAATACGCTGGCGTGAACCTCCTTGCCTACGATCACAGTGATGGGCGGTGCGCCAAAGAGGCCTTTGGCCTCCACGTCCCACCCCTCCCGCGTTAGCAGGGCATGGCGCGCTGCGGCCAGACAAGAGAAGTTGGCCATGGTGGCCCCAGTGACGAAGCCGACTCCCGAGTGCTGAGGCAACCCCAGCAGCGAGACAAGCCACCTGGCACAGACCTCTTCCAGGGAGGCGGCAACTGGAGAAAGGATCTCGTAGGCCGCGTTCTGATCCCACACTCCGGCAAGCATGTTGGCCGCCATGGCGGCAGGCAGGCAGCCACCGACCACGAAGCCGAAATAGCGGCCCCCTGTTGTAGCGACGGTGGCAGGGGATCCGATTCCGTCGAGTTCGGCCAGGACCCTGGCGGGATCGATCGGATCATCTTGAAGCGGCACGTCAAGTGTCTTGAGCCGTTCAAGCGCCTCCTGTGAGGGGCTGACTCCCCTTTTCGGCAGAATGTCAGTGTATCGAGTAGCTCGGTTCGCTAGGCCAAACAGAAGCTCTTCCATCTATGGGTTCCTTCCAAGTCTCAAGCAAGGGCAGACGCGACCGCCCCGCACACACGGGCACCGGCAACGATGGGCCGCTCCATGCCGGCTGCCTCCTGACCCGGCGGCTAATTGGGTACTGGGGCGCGGCCCTTCCCGAGTCGCGAGCACGACGGCGACCCTTACTGCAGGGCCATTATGACACACCAGCCCAGCCAGGGCAACGAAGCCTGGAGACAATAGCCTTACACGTGTCTGGTGCTTCTTCACGCGGCGGACGCGGCCCTTTGAGGGTGGGACCCAGTCCCGGCACTGCCGCACTGTGGGCAGATTGGCTGGTGCACTCGCGAGGCCCCTGTCCAGTCAAATGAAAATGTTACCGAAGGGAAGCCATTGTTTCGAATGATAATGCTACCGCGATGCCCTGTTCTTTCTGGCTCTCAGTAGGTGTAGATAGGGTTTCGTAGACGTCCTCCGTCTCCCCTGGGACGGCACCAGGCAAGAGGAAGATTTGATCGATGAGTTGGTAGACCTCTTGACGGAGCTGTCGGGGGTTGACGGGGTCGAGGCAGGTTGCGGCAGCGCCGACGTTGATGGGGTTCTGTCAGCCGGGGAGTGGGACGGGGCCGCCAAGCTGGACCTGGTGAATGTCCCTGTGCCGTTCGAGGCCGCAGCGTCTCACGTGCCAACTGCGGCGACAGGCACGCTATACCTTCTGAACGATGAGACCACCCTGTACGTGGGAACGAAAATAGACTTCGAGCTTCTGCGTGGGTCAGATGCCGGTGCCAGCGGCATTGTCTTGGAGCCCGACCCCGACGGATGGAGCAGCTCGATGTGTCTCTTGTTCACCGACGAGAGCGACGCTCTGAACGATGCCTGGACAGCTGCCGATTGCGGGACGAGCCCAGACGACCTGCCTGACGAGGGGCAGATCTGTGCCTACGTCGGCTGGGAGGACTGGCTGCTCTACAAGGGATGGTCCCAAGCCGGGCCATGCTGTAACAACTGGTACCCTGCCGGAGGCGTGCACGCTGTGGGTGCCTCAGGAGGGGAGCAGGTCACCCTGGTCTGGGAGTGGGGCCTTGATCTCTCCGAGTCCAGGTTGAACCAGATCCGGCCTGGCGAGTGTTTCCGGTTTGGCGCGTGGGTCTACCTGGAGGGCGACGAGCCGATCCTGTACGAAGGCGAGGCCCTGTGGCCTGGTGGACTCGCCGCACCACAGGCATACGGCGACTACTTGCCTTTGCCTGAGGAGTTCGGCCAATGGCCCTCTAGCTTTGGTACCATTTGTCTGAACGAATGCCTGGCAGAGGAGTTCGTGCCCGAACCTGGCACGATGCTGTTGTTAGGCAGTGGCCTGATGGGCCTGGCGGGGTACGCCACCCTTCGACTTCGCTCAGGGCAGGAGCTTCAGGTGAGAAGGAAAGAGTAACGAAGAAGGCTTAGCGCAGATTAGTTGTCGCTAGAGGGGCCGTGCCACAGGCAGGGCCCCTTCTGTTTTCCATGGGGCATACCCTAGACACTTACCACACCGGCTACCATTTCCGCCTTCACCATCGGCCAAGGCCCTACTCGATGCACTTCAACTCCTCGGACGTCACGCCCCGGTGCACTAGGATGGGCGTTGCGTCCCGCTTGACAGAATTATGAAATCGTGTATAATTGATATGAGGGAAGAAGCAGTCAACTCACACCGGCGTTGGACTTTGACGAAAGCCTACGGATCGCCTTGTTGGCATCCAGCATGAGAGGGAGGAGGTATGCGATGAAGGTGAACAACGGGCGGAAGGTGCCAGGGTGGCGAGTGGTCTTGGCGGTGAGCTGTCTGGCGGGGTTGCTGCTCCTGCCGGGGAGCGCCCTTGCCCAGTATGAAGACTTACTCGAGTGTGGTGACGCGCCAAGTAGTTACAATACCTTCCCTGCTGCGAGTCCCACGGGGAGTCTCCTCATGACTGCCTATCCGAAGGGCGGTCCGTTGGGCATCCAGGCCAACTTCCCGGTGGTGGTATTGCCCTATGCTCCCGCCTCCCCCGACGGGTATGGGATGTGCCATGTGCCTGTGCTGGAAGGTCACTTTTCATTCATGGGGCCGCTGCCGCCGCCTGGGCCTAGCAAGAGCCTGGAGTACGACGCTGACACGCCACCGGATCAGGATGTGATCACCAACATCGACCCCACCACTGATACCCCTGACAGAGACGGGCACGACGACGGAGTCATGTTCCCCGCGCAACTGCGCGATTGCAGTGCGGTGAGCATCTTCGTGGAGGGGTACATCGACTTTGTTGGAGCCGTTCCCGAGTATTACATAGACGCCTGGTTCGACTGGAACCGAGACGGCGACTGGAACGACGGCGTGGTCTGTGGTTGTGGAGACAACGAATGGGCCATCCAGGACCATCCAGTGACTGCCAATCCCACGACGCAATACTTCTCAGCATCGATTCCCGTCGTTCCCTGCAACCCCGTCAGCGACACGGATCCCCTTTGGGCGCGCGTGACCCTCTCTGACGAGAAGCTGACGGAGGACCTTGCCTTCGACCACTCCGGGGGTGGAGTGTGGTCGTGGGAGGGCTGTCTCAGGGACGGAGAGACCGAGGACTATTATCTCCAGCCGGAAGGGGAGGAATTCGTCCCAGAGCCCGGCACGATGCTGCTCCTCGGCAGCGGGTTGATGGGCCTGGCAGGGTACGCCACCCTGCGCCCACGCCAGCGGTAGGAAACGTTTTTTATACGTGAGTGAATACGGATACTTGTCAATCCTAGTGTGTTGGTGTAAGTTTTGGTGCGTAATGTATACAATGTATTAGTGTGAGTGCTCAATCTAAGATGCTAACGAATGTCAGACTTCACAGATAAACCAACAGCTATTCTGCAAGTTACCCTAGAACTCGTCGCTGAACGGGGTCTGACCGGAACGACAACATCTCAAATCGCCAAACGGTCCAAGGCAAGTCCAGGGCTCATTTATCACCATTTCGAATCCAAAGCAGTAACATAGCCCCAAAGAAGGAGGAATAGCTGTGACAACTCTAGGTAAGATGACCAAGGTTTTCTCAAGGGCGGTCCTGGCGGCGATTATTCTGCTGGCGCTTTCGGCACCGGCAGCAGCACAGGATCGGGCGCCGCGGCATGCGATGGCAGACTGGTGCGTGACTCCTCCTAGTCTCCCGCTTCCTTGCAGCGGCTACCCAGCCGCGCAACAAAAAACCACGCTCACTGACGTGATCGCGGTGGCGAGCCCGTGGGATACCGTCCATATCTACCCGGGTACCTACACCGACAGGCCCAATGTGAGCATCCAGGGCCTCCAAATCACAGGCGTTTTCGGACCATTGGTAACGATCTTTGACGGTGTCGCCAGTCCCGAAGCGGCATTGACGGTCAGCGCCGGGGACGTTGTGCTGGACGGGTTCACCTTCACACACAGCGAAGGCGGCGTTGGTGGGGGAGTTGACGCGGCCCCCTTGGGCGCGCTGAGCGATCCTGCACAGGGCCGGTGCGAGAACCTCGACCGGGAGTCACCGGACGAAATCTGCTATCCCGCCTACGTACCTAACTACCTCGGTGGGCCCCTCCTCAACCCCGGTCAGTGCGTACCAATAGCGTACCCGGGCGACTTCACGGATGCCGCCGGTGTCAATCCCCTATGTCCCCATGCGCTTGACGGCGCCTTCACGCTGAGAAACTCCGTCGCCAGCGACAACTGGTCTCCCACCACCTGCGATGGTCCCGCTCCCACATGCTACGGCGTCAAAGTCATCGCGAGCGGCCCCGTTACGATTGATAACGTCGAAGCCAGTAACAATGGGTCGGGCGAGGATTGCACCGGCCACGGTTATGAACTGACTAAAGGCCGAGGGGACGACGGCGAATCGTGCTTCGGCATCTTGGCCTTCTCCGTCGGCCAGGACGGTGGTTTGGTGATGACCGACATCGAGGCGAACGACAATCGCGCCGCGGGCAATTGCTACCGTCATGAGACCTGCTTCGGCGTCATGGCGGACGAGACGCTCTGGGACGTGACGTTGACGCGGATCACTACAAACAACAACGGAGCGGACGGCAATTGCAGCGGAGATGACGTTTGTTTCGGCACGGCGGCGGACGGGGTTGAGGGCAAGACCACGATGATCGACGTCGTCGCGAAAGACAATGGCGCTCAAGGCAGCTGTGTAAACGGCTCTGGTACGGGTAGTCCTCCCCAATATGGCCCCATATCCCTGAACGATTCCTGCAGCGGCATCGTTGTCGATGGCGAGGATTGGAGCCTGGGTCTTTCGATCGACCGTGCCGACGCCAGTCATAACGGCGCGTTCGCCGGCGAGTGCTCGGGGGGTGACTCTTGCATGGGCCTCATCATCGATGGGAGAGGAGGGGATATTAAGCTACGGGATGTCACAACCAACGACAACGGGGCGACCGGCGACTGCAACGGCAGCGATATGTGCGCCGGCATAGTGGAAGACCCCAGCGACGTTGTCGGTGTGTTCTCGCTCACCAACGTCCAGGCTAACGGAAATGGAGCAGGAGTGGACTGCAAGGGAGGCGATTCGTGCTTCGGCATATTGCATGACACGGGCTTTTGTAGCGGCAATGTCGAAATGAATAACGTCGAAGCCAGTAACAACGGATCGGGCCGCGACTGTCCTGGTGGTGATTCCTGCCAGGGCATAGTTATCGATTCCGGCGATAATACGGGATCCTTCATATTCACGTCTGTCACGGCGAACGATAACGGGGCAGGCGGCGTGTGTGGAGGCGAGGATAACTGCACTGGAATTCTGATCGACGACGGGGGAATAAACGCAGAGGCTTACATATGTGACGACTATAACGACCCAGATACCTGTGATTTCGAGGATATCGTTGCATATTGTCCCCTGTTCGGTGACGGCCCATGGTATCCCCCCATCGGGGAATTTTTCGTTTCCCTGACTGACCTCGAAGCGAACTCCAACGGGGCGGGTGGCAACTGCACGAGGGAAGACACATGCTCCGGTGTACTCGTGGACGGCGCACTTGGGGGCGTAATGATGACTAACATCGAAGCTAACGCCAACGGGGCAGGTGGCAACTGCACGAGCCAAGACACATGCTCCGGTGCAATCGTGGACGGCGCACTTGGGGACGTAGATATGAAGAACGTCACCGCCAAGGACAATGACAGGGATGGCATCAACAGCTCCTCCGAGGATGGGGATCTGAGCATCAGGGCCTCCGTCGCCTACGAGAACGGCGAAGATGGAGTCAGCCTCGAAGATCTGGTCGCTGGCAATACGTTCCAGGTCAATGGGAGCATCCTCTGCGCCAATGGCGAGGCCGCGCTTCGCATGGAAACGGACGATGATGTGACCGTGGACGCCACGGGCAACTGGTATGGCTGTCCCGATGGCCCTGATGGACTAGAGCCCCCTTGCGACCGGGTGGACGTCGTAAACTCAGGCTCCGTGGACTACACGCCCTGGATTGACACCACCACCGCCAGCGCGCCGGCCTCGGCGATAGTCGGCCAGCCGGCCATAGTCAGCTTCCAGTTCTCCGGCGGGCCACCAGCGGTCTACCTCGGCGAGGGGCCGGGAGACCTCTATGGCGATCCGACCTTCATCGTAACCACTGACAACGGCACCGTCACCGGCGACTTCATCAACGCGCCCAACGGTGTGATGGAGGTCACTCTGGTGCCGGACCATGATGGCACCGCCACAGTCTGAATGGATGGACCCTGCGGGCTCGATGCCTTCATCAGCCTGATCACCGTGAAGCCGTGGGAGTTCGTGCCGGAGCCTGGCACGATGGTGCTACTCGGCAGTGGACTGCTGGGTCTTGCCGGATACGCTTCCTTGCGCTGGAGAAACAGAGAGTAACAGGCTGACTGCTATCTGGTTGTTATCAGAGGGGCCGTGTCCTTGTGGCACGACCCCTTCTTCTTGCCCTTGGCCAGAGCACCGAATCGGCCAGTGCTCCGTCCAACAGGAGACTCCCACTGCCTGCCAGTGCAAGGCTCGGGTGGACGCCGATCTTTGCGCTGGCACCCTCTTGCTGTGACAAGAGGGACATGATGTCCAGCACACACCGGCTGACATCATGCCCCCGCCACGACTCTGGGTCTTGTGCCGGACTACTGAACTGTCACCTGAACGGTGAAGGTCTCCAACGGGTCCACTCCCGTCTCCCAAGGCCGGTCGTAGACCAGTCTCAGATCCATCTGACCCGCTTCCACCGCCTCGAAACGTAGCGTTAGTGTGCCTGGAGCGCCGAGCAGCTCAGAATCAGCGTTGAACTCTGGCTCGCCCACCTGCCGCAGGATAGCCCCTTCGGGCCCGACCATCTCCCAAGTGTAGCCGGTGGTCGGGTTGGCCTCCAGCTTTACGGTCAGGGTTTGGCCCTTCTGGAGCGTGATCTGGTTTCCGTCGTCCTTGGCCTCGAGGGCCAGGGCTGTCTGGGCCGCGCAGCCGCTGATGGCCGTCAGGACTACGGCCATGAGGAGCAGCGCTATGGTACATTTGCTCGCTGAAAACCTGCTGAACATCTTCCGGATCTCCTTCCAAGCTTTGTGTTTTGTTGCGCAGATCAGACGCTGAGACCCGGAAAGAAGTTCCTCAACTAGGCTTGACGTCACGCCAATGCCTCCCCACTGTTTAGAGGCCGTCTGCCCGCGGTAGGAGGCTTGAGGCTTGGTCCCGCGGGCCGCTGGTGAGGTGCCCCGGGGGATGGAGCCCGCTTTGAACAGGGCCTTGGGCGCTTTGCGTCTCTCAGTGAAGAGCCATTCTAGCGGCGCACTTCATGCCGGGTGACGCCCTTGCCGCTTTGTTTGGCCGCATACATCAGGTCATCCGCTGTCCGGATCATTTCGTCGACTGAAGATGGCGAGCGGATGAATGTGACAGCCCCGATACTGAAGGTGACCGGCCACTGTCTATCGCGCGCCAGGCCCGAGAGCACAGAGCTCACCCTGAGGAGCGCCTCTTCTGCGGATTCCTTTTCGGTGTGGGGCAGAAGAATGGCGAATTCATCACCGCCCATGCGCGCAACCACGTCTACTGCCCGAAGATTCGCCTGAATGGTAGTCGCTGCCAGGGACAGAAGTGTATCCCCGCTGGCATGGCCGAGCCGGTCGTTCACAGCCTTGAAGCCATCGATGTCTACATAGGCAACGGTGAAGGGCTCTCCATGGCGAGCGGCTCTCGCGATCTGCAACTGCGCCACTTCGTAAAACTGCCTTCTGTTGGCTATCCCAGTCAGGGGATCTATTCTCGCCGAGTCCGTCTCCCGCCGCAGTCTGAGTTGCAGTTCCGACAGAAGGAAGGTAATGACGAGAAAAAACCCCAGTCGTACCAACATGTTCCAGTAGGGAATGAGAGGGTGGGAATACGTCTGTCCCGCCAGAGAATCGGCCAACCGCCAGGTTATCGCACTCATGACGGATGTGAAGGCTCCGGCCCGTCTGCCAATCAGCCATGTCGCGACAAAAATGGGGAAAAGATAGAAGACGGATAAGGAGATCTCCGGGCCCGTCAGGACGTCAATGACGCCCAGCAAGAGGACGAGGAAGGCCGTCGAAATGAGGACCACTGATGGTGGGAGCTTACCCACATATTGCCGGACTTCCGGCACGGATCTGCTCGATGGCATGTGGCCCCGCCTGGGCAACGTGACGGCAGTATCGTGGCGTCTGGGTAGGGCTGGCTGGAACATGCTAGCACGAATCGCCAGATCATGCCACGGCGACTGGCCATGGGCGGGTTCACCGTCGCCCTATCACACGATTCCGCCGATGCCGCCCTGGGAGACATGTTCCGTGAGTTGAGCTATTCCACTGCCCTGCCGCTTGGCGACGTTGTGGTCACACTCCGTCTAGAGGCGCAACTCCACTACGTCGCCGTCGGCCAGAACGTAGTCCCGCGCGACCATCTGGCCATCGTAGTCGGCACTGCCCCACACCCGCGCCGCCTTGAGGTTAACCAGGAAATCCCTGTGGACTTTGGCCGCCATGTCCTCAACGGTGCTGCCCTTGGGCAGAACAAAGGGCCTCTCGAGGTCAGGCTTTTTCCCCGGCGGCTTGGAGTAGACTCGAATGATCTCGAGGCGGTCATATACCACCCATTTGAGGCGCTCCAGGTTTCGACCGCTGGTGGCTGACACGGGCAACACGGGCCAGTCGTCTTCGAGCAGCGCCTGGAAGACCCCGTAAAGCTCATCTGACGCCTCGTCGTCGTTCTTGTTGACCACCACCAGCATGGGCACGAAGCTCAAGCCACGATCCTCGGTGGAGGCCTCCATCAGACGACGCGCAACGATGCGGTGCTCCTGCAAGAAAGCGATGCCGTCCTCGAGTTGACCCAGGGGGTCTGTCTGTAGATCGACGACCAACAGGAGGAGGTCCGCTCTGCGGATGAGATCCAGCAGCCCTGGCTCCACGAAGTCTCTGTTCAACGGCGGTGTGTCTATGAGCTGGACCTGAATGTCTTCCACGGGCATCATTCCCGGTGTGGGTTCCCAGGTGGTGAACGGTGCTGCGGACACCTGGGGGGTGGCGTTGGTCAGTGCCGCCACCAGTGAGGATTTGCCCACGTTGGGGGGACCAACCACGATGGCCTGCCCCGCCCCTTCGCGGTCTATGCGGTAGACAGACTCCTGCCTTCCAGGACCTTTCTTCGCCTGGGCTGCAGACTTGAGCTTGGAGAGTCTCCGGCGATAGTCGGCCCGAAGCTTGTCCGTGCCCTTGTGCTTGGGGATGGTCCCCATCAGTTCCTCGAGGCGCGCGATCTTCTCCGCAGTCGACTGGGCTGCGCGATACCGCTTGTCCGCCTCGAAGTACTCTGGGGGCAGGTTGGTGGGCATGGGTCCTCGCGCGATTGTATCATAGATGCTTGTAAGGCTGTAGCCCGCTCTCGCGAGGCAACACTGATCGCCTCAGCGGGTGCAGGACCTTTTGCCACCACTGTGCTATCCTTGCCAGCCCTCGCTTGTCCAACAGGCTCTAGCGGTCTAGCTCATCTCATCGGTGCGCCACTCCACTTGCCGAAGAGGATTCGGATTCGCCGCCGACTGGAGGTACAATGATCGCCGAACGCAAGGTTGCCGCTGGCGGCCAAGTCTTGCGTCGAGCAGCTTCGTCCACGCTGTAGAGGCAGTCATGAGTTGCATCGGTAAAGCGCTTCAACAGGCAGTGTCTCGAACCCCTAAGAAGACGTTTCTCGTCCTTGGAAACCGCGAGGTCACGTATGCGAGCTTCCTGGAGGGCGTGCACCGGGTGGCCAGTGGCCTGCTATCCCTAGGTGTCAAGAAAGGTGACAAAGTCGCTATCCTCTTACCCAATCGCGTGGAGTTCCCCTGTGCCTGGCTCGCAGCAAACACCATCGGCGCCGTGATGGTCCCGGTCAATGCCCGCTTCGTCGATGAGGAAATCAGATACGTTCTCAATCACTCGCAAGCCAGTGTGCTGGTTACGTCCGACAACCACCTGGAGACTGTCGAACGGTTGAAGGCTCACCTGCCCCACCTGCACACCATAATCAGCGTTGACGAAGGAGGCGCCCCTGGAAGCGTACCCTTCTCGGCTCTCCTCGACAAACCACCCGAGCTGGCGACAGTGAACATCGATGCAGATGACGACGCCGTCATCCTGTACACCTCAGGGACCACGGGAAGCCCCAAGGGATGTCTGGCCACCCACGAGTATTTCCTGAACCTGGGGGACATCCAGGGGCAGCTCTTTCAGCTCACCAGCCAGGACCGGGTATTCACCGCGCAACCGTTCTACTACATGGACCCTCAGTGGAATACGATCATGGTCATGCTCTACAACGCCACCCTGGTGGTTGCTGAGAAGTTCAGCACCAGCCAGTTCTGGGACCGGGTCCGCGACAACAAGATCACCTGCTTCTACTGCATCGGTTCCATGACCTCTTTTCTCTACAACATGCCTCCCTCCAAACTGGACAAGCAGCACAACCTGAGGATGGTGCAGACCTCGGGTATTCCTCCCCGCATTCATGGGGCGTGGGAGGACCGGTTTGGCGTTCCCGTGCACGAGATCTACGCCTCCACCGAGACCACCGCTGACATCGCCGTGACCCACGACATGGACCGCAAGGTGGGTACCGCGTGCATCGGGCGCCCAGTCCCCTACCGGGAAGCGAAGATCGTGGACGGAAACGACGTCGAAGTGCATCAGGGAGAGGTCGGAGAGATCATCCTGAAGCGCGGTCGGGGAATGATGAAGGAGTACTACAAGGACCCCGAGGCCACCCAGCATGCCTTCAGAGGTGGGTGGTTCCACTCCGGAGACCTCGGCTATCAGGACGAGGATGGTGATTATCACTTTGTGGGCCGGAAGAAGGATATCATTCGCAGGGGCGGAGAGAACGTCTCCGCCGCATCGGTGGAGCAAGTGCTCATAGATCATCCCAAGATCCTGGACGTGGCTGTCATTCCAGTTCCGGACCCGATTCGTGGCGAGGAGGTCAAAGCCTACGTCGTGCTGCACCCTGGTGAAGACCTCACGGCGCAGGAAATCATCGAGTACTGCGAGCAGAACATGGCCGCGTTCAAGGTGCCGCGCTACCTTGAGTTCAGAGACAGCTTGCCCAAGACGCCGTCTGAGCGCGTCCAGAAGCAGAGGCTCAGAGGGGAGAAGGAAAACCTGACGGAAGGCTGCTACGATCGCCTAGCGAAGAAGAAGGGAGGCACGGCATGATTCTGGACTTCCGGATCATCGGTACAGGTAAGGAGTTCTTTCCCGGCGGGTACGAGGCCCTTCCACCCTTCATGGAGCGCTACAAGCAGCTGTATGACTTCGAGAGGATGTGTACTCTGCCCTTCGAAGAGTTCCTGGGCGAGATGCAGAAGAGCGGCGTCTCAAAGGCCGTGCTGCACGCCGAATACTCCTACGGCGACGCCGAACTGCTCAATAAGACCGTCGCGGAGAAGGTCAAGGAACATCCGAATCTTCTGATAGGGTTCGCGGGCCTCGACCCCCCATCCTCCAGGGATCCTGTGGCCGACCTCGACCGTTATGTCAAGCAGTCGAACATGAAGGGCCTGAACCTCCAGCCCTGGGTGCAGGGGTGGTATACCAACGACAAGAGGTTGTATCCCCTCTATTCGTATTGCCAGGATAGTGGCATGCCGGTGGCTATCCACACCTCCCTCAACTTCGCCCTTCACCGCAGGATCGACTACGGACATCCACTCTACCTCGATGAGGTGGCGTGCGATTTCCCCAAGCTCACAATTGTCGCCAATCATGGTGGCTGGCCGTGGGTCAACGACATGGTGGCGGTGGCCTGGAAGCGTCCGAATGTCTACCTGGAAATCGGGGCCGTATCCCCCAAGTACATCGCCAGACCGGGGACAGGATGGGAACTCCTCATGACTTATGGCAACTCAGTCCTGCAAGACCAGATCCTCTTCGCCACGGACTCCCTCATACCTCACGAAAGAGCGGTCAAGGAGCTGGATCTGCTGCCTCTCAAGGATACAGTGAAGGAGAAGCTCCTGTGCCACAACGCCGCTCGCCTGCTGGGTTTGGCTCCGTCATAGACGCTGAGCCTGCCGGCTGAAATAGCGTTGGAGTGGGTGCTCCTGCCTGGCTTTGACTGCAAGGAGACGCCTAGGGGGAGAGCAAATGATACTTGAGCACATAGGTCTGACGGTATCCGACCTTGACCGGTCCATCGACTTTTACACGCAGGTTCTGGGCTTCAAGCTGCTCAGGAAAACCACCACCAACGCCTACCTGCACCTTGAGGACCAACTGCTGGAACTCACCCCATGCAGTGAGGGTGCCCCGAGGCTGACTCTCCACAACCCTGACGAATGGGAAGCACGTTTGCACTGCGAGATTGGGATAACTCATCTAGGATTTCGTGTGGACGACATCGAAGAGGCCGTTCAGAGGATCCAGCAGCTGGGCGGCGAACCGATCACCGCGCCCTACGAATTCGAGCCTCAGATAGAGTACGTGGCTGAGACCGGCGACGAGAAGTTGAGGAGAGCCGCAAGGCCCGTCGGCAGATCTCACTGGAAGATCGCCTTGTTCGCCGATCCTGACGCTATCATCCTGGAGCTTCTGGAACGCTAGGCCAAACCGAGTGGATTGAGATCGCACGCCGTGCAGGACAGTGTCCGCCGCAGTCCGGGAACATCAGGTTGTCGGGCGCCGCCCCGCCGGTCTTCCACCCGAGCACCGGGTATCGCTCAGTTAAGACACTCACAGAAGCTCCCGCGCTGTCCCCAGTCACTCGGATTATGCCAGCAGCCAAAGCACAGCCACTGCCACCACCAGGACCACCAGAGTGAGCGGGAGACCTACCCGCATGTAGTCCTTCGAGCGATAGTCTCCCGGCCCCATCACCATCAGGTTCGATTGGTGGGCAATGGGAGTCGCGAAAGCCACAGACGAGGCCACCGCCACCGCCAGGACCAGGGTCCGGGGGTCAACCCCCTGGCTGGCACCAACACTGAAGGCGATGGGCGCCAGGAGTGCCGCCGTGGCGTAGTTGGAGATGGCGAGATTCATCATCGCCGTGACGGCCAAGATCACGATCAGCAGAGGCAGCACCCCCAGGCCAGCCACTGGCGCTAGAGCCGTGTCCGCTATCCACTGCGTCGCGCCGCTCTTTTCCATGGCCACCCCCAGGGGAAGGGTTCCCGCCACAACGAACACGACGTTCCATTCGACGGCCCGATGCGCCTCGTCGATCCTTAGACAGCCGGTCAGCACCATCAGCACTGCGGCGGTGAGGGCCGCAAAGGAGATGGGCGCCACTCCAGAGACGACCATGGCTATCATCACGACGAAGATGGCAATCGCCCAGGGCGCCTTCCGCGTTCTCAACGGCACCGCGTCCTCACCGAAGAGCACTATCAGACCAGGCTCTCTCCTGAGAAGTCTGATGCGTGCCCAAGCGCCCTGTACCAGTAGGACATCACCCATGCGCAGTGGCTCTCCCGCGATATCGCGTTCCACCGGCTCACCTCCGCGCCACAGTGCTAGGACCGTCACCCCGAACTTCTCGCGGAAGTCTGCCTCCCGCAGGGAACGCCCCGCGAACGCCGAGCGCGGGGCCAGGGTAACCTCGACCAGCCCTGTATCGCCAGCCAGCAACAGCTCCGCCTCCTCCGGATGCGCCAACGAGGACCTGAGCTCCCAGGCGCGGGCTGCTCGCTCCAATCGCCTCGGCCCTCCTTCCACGAGGAGCCGGTCTCCGGCTTTGATAGTCTCCTGCGGCTCCGGATCCAGGATCTTCTTTGACTGTCGCATCACGCCCAGGACTGTCAGCCCAAAGTCCCGCCGCATGCCACTCTCCTGCAGAGTCCGGCCTACTAGGGGAGAGTGGTCTGGCACCTCCAGGGCATGGATGTACTCCGGCAAGTGATAGATCTCGATCAGTTCCTCTGGAAGTCTCGTTCGCCTCAGCTTCTCCAGGGGGGGTCGATCCGGCAGCAGCAGCCGCCCCGCTGTGACCATGAACAAGACTCCCGCCAGGACCAGGGGCACTCCGGCTACGGTGATCTCGAAGAAGCCAAACGGGGGCAGGTCGTGCTGGGCCAGCACACCACTCGCTATCAGGTTTGGAGGGGTGCCGATCAAAGTGAGGGTGCCGCCCAACGTGGCACCGTATGCCAGGGGCAACAGCAACCGCGACGGAGATATCTCCGTCCGTCTGGAGATGCCCACTACCGCGGGCAGTAGCACTGCCACCGCGGCCAGGTTGTTCATCACCGCGGACAGGATGGCGACACCAAACATCAGGAAAGCTATCAGCCGGACCTCGCTCCGACCAGCGAGCCTGATCAGCAAATCTGCCATGCGTGCCGCAAGCCCGCACTGGAAGAGGCCCGAGCTGACGACAAAGACGGCTCCAACTGCGATGACCGCCGGGTTGGCGAAGCCCGCGAACGACTCGGCAGGAGTCAAGAGCCCTGTGGCGACAAGGGCCAACACCACCAGCAGGGCCACCAACTCCACTGGCAGTCGCTCGGTGACGAACAGGGCTATGGCCGCAGCTACGATCGCCAGCGTCAGCGCGATCTCGACGGTCATGACTCGTAACGACCTCCCTCGCTGTTGTTAGCAGGGCTCACCTGCGGGCGTGTCATGCACTCACGGAGGAAGTGGCCTGATCCTAGAATCTGTCTTGTGCAATCGCCTTGTCGATGGTAGAATGGAACTCCAGAATCGGCCCTTTGGACGTGATTCATGTTCCGTGCGTGGACCTTCCTCATAGTGGGTCTAAACCTGGGCCTGCTATTCCTGGCCCTACTGGTGGCCGGCGCGGCGAACTCGATCGGGGTGCCGTGGAGGCTCACTTTCATCGTGGTGGGAGTGATCTATCTCCTGGTGGGTTCCGCGATCGTCTCTTTGATCTGGCAGGGAGGTCGCTCGGCGCTCCTTGAGGAGGTCGGGGGGAGTCTCATCTTCGCTGGCTCCCTGTGCCTGATCGTGGCCGCCCTCCTGCCCTGGTTGGAGCAGCGGCAGCTCTTCCCCCCAGCTGACTGACCGCCCGCGCGCAGCAACTCGAAGGATTACCGGCTAGACACTTCCGCGCTCCTCAAGCCAGCGCTTCAGTTGATCCGCCGTGACCTCGTGTTCTTGCAGCATCTGCGACATGAGATCCGCCTGCGCAGTTTCTGTCCCAGGCCCTGCAAGGTCCAGCCGTTCCAAAGGCTCGTAGCCCTTGTCCCGAATCCGCAGAGTAAGCAGGTCCGGTCTCGAGTAGTGGCCAATCCCGTCAAGGTAGGCCTTGGCCACCTCCCGCTCCTCCAGGTCTATCTCGGCCCACACGATGGTCTCTTCCTCGAACACGGGACCGGCGATGAAGAGCCCAGCGGGACTCACCACACAGCTTCCTCCCACGGCCAGGTTGTACTTCATTTCATCGCGCAAGTCTGCTGGAATGTCGCCAGGGTCCAGGTACCAGCTTGAACTGACCACGAAGACTCCGTTCTCGATGGCGTGCTGCCTTACGGCCGACTCCAAGTCGCAGTTCTCAGCCCCGGCCTCTCCGACCTTCCCTCCCAGGTGTCCTTCCACGCGCCACCAGCCGGGCCACAGAGCGCAATGAATCTCCTCGCCCTTGATGGCCAGGGCTGCTCGCAGCAAGGTCATGTGGTGCTCGTAACAAATGGCTGCTCCCAACCTGCCGATGTCAAGCTCAAACACGCGAATATCGCTCCCATCTCCCAGACCCCAGTAGAGCCTCTCCGAATGAGTGGGCATCAACTTGCGGTGACGGCCCAGCACCTCACCCTGGCGGCTGATCACCACCAGGGAGTTGTAGATGGTGAGGCTTCCTGGTCGCTCTGACAATTCGTTGCAGCCAATGACACAGTGTACTTCTGACTTCCGCGCTGCCTTGGACATGCGTTCGACTTCTGGCCCGTCAATACGGATAGCTGAGTGGATCATCCGAGCCATCAGCTCCGTAGAGCGCCTGACGCACACGGACCCACGCCAGTACGGATAGCCGCAGAAGTAGGTTTCGGGGAACACCAGGAGGTCCAAACCGAGTTTGCCTCCCTCCTCGATGTAGCGACAGGTCTTCTCCAGCGTCTTGTCTTTGTCGAAGAAGTGGGGAGATATCTGCGCCGCCCCCACCTTGATTCTTCTACTCATGGCCGCTCCTTCGCACTGTGTGCAACAAGTCGTTGCTGAGCGTGCATCCCACTTTGCGGAGTTCAGCATTCACCTGCCCAAGTTTGGCATCGTCGATTTCGACGACGACCAGCCCCTCGTCATCGAGCGAGGTCTTGCCGCCGTGAGAATGCACCGTCTCCGATACGTCTGAGGCCTTCGAGGTGGCCCATGGTTGGTGCCATAGCATCAACTCTTCCACGGTATCGATGGGTTTGGCCACGGGTACCGACTCCCAGTAATCCCTGGTCTTGAAGCGCCAGGTGAAAGCCTTTCCTCCTTCTAGCCTGCGAGGCCTCACGGCCCGCCCGCTTCCACTTCAAGTGAACCAAAGATAGGCTCTCACTTGCCAGCATCCTCCAGCCACTTCGAGGCGACACTCACGGCAGCGCGGAGATTATACCATAGCCACCTGGCCAGACCAATCCTGCGGGCCGGCTGGCCCTTGTGCAGGGGCGTGCCGCATGCTAGAATGAGGTCGACGTCCTCGGAACAGAGTCGGGGGAGAGAGAACGATGGCCGAGATACTGATCATCCTCTTGCTCATTGTGACCAACGGGCTTCTCGCTGGCACGGAGATCGCTGTCCTCTCAGTGCGTCGCACCTTGCTGATGTCGCAGGCGGAGGCGGGAGATCAGCAGGCTAAGTCGGTACTTCGCCTGCTGGACAACCCTAACGCCTTCCTCTCGACGATCCAGGTGGGCATCACCCTTGTGGGAATCCTCGCCGGGGCCTTTGGAGGCGCAAGCATAGTGAGGCATTTTGCGCCCTACCTATCCAGCCTTCCTATAGCTGGTGCCGAGGTGTATGCTCAGCCGGTTGCTTTTGGCTTGGTAGTGTTAGGGATCACCTATCTCACCTTGGTCATCGGAGAACTCGTGCCCAAGAGACTGGCCCTCAGCCATCCCGAGAGGATTTCCAGGGCCATGGCCCGTCCCATGAGATACGTCGCCATCATCACCCGGCCCGTGGTGTGGCTTCTGAGCCGATCGACAGAGATCCTGCTCAGACCTCTCGGGATCGGCGGACGATACCAGCAGACGGTTACCGAAGAGGAGGTCCGGTACCTGGTCGCCGAGGGCGCCCGGACGGGCGTGTTCGTCCCCGCGGAGAAGGAGTTCGTGGATAGGATCTTCCGCTTTGCCGACCAGTCGGTAGTGGACGTAATGCGGCCTCGACCTGATGTTGTGGCAATTGATATAGATGACCCCATGGAGTCGATAAGGGAGAAAGTCCTGTCCTCTGGCTTGTCGCGGTTCCCGGTGTACCGTGATAGTCTGTCCGAAGTCGTGGGCATTCTGCACGCCAAGGACCTGCTTAGCGCCGAGGGATCCACCTCTATTAAGCCCCTTCTCCGGGAAGCACTGTTTGTACCGGAAACCAAGTCGCTGCTGGCCATGCTGAAGACTTTTCAGGATACCCGCAGTCATATGGCGATTATCATTAACGAGTTCGGGGGAACCGAGGGCATCGTCACACTGGAGGATGTTCTGGAGGAGATCGTGGGAGAGATCCGAGACGAGTACGATCTCGAGGAGCCATTGGTTGTCCACAGGGAGGACGGTTCCATGCTCGCGGATGGGTCACTCTCCCTCTTCGACCTCAAAGAAGAGCTTGGTATAGAGCACTTGGAGGGCGAGGACACGCGTGAATTCCGCACTCTCGGCGGTTTTGTCATGGCGCACCTTCGCCGGGTGCCCCAGGAGGGCGACCTGATCGAGGCGTCGGGGTACTGCTTCGAGGTGGTGGACATGGACGGCCTCCGCGTTGACAAGGTGCTCGTCACGCCCCATCTTCACGAGGAGTGAGCTAGCTGCTCTTCCAAGATCTCGTCCACGGACCTCGCGGTGCGCCGCGGCGGCAGCCCGACCTCCGATTCGCTCATTGATGTGCCCTGCTTGCGGCGGCCCACCGCATCTGGTATAATGTGAGTCAGCGAGAACTGCGGACAGCGTGACGTGGATAGGAAGATGGTATGAGCTCAGTAGTGAAGAAACGCCGCAAGAAGATCGCGCGGCACAAGTATCGGAAAAGACTCAAGCGAGATCGCTGGAAGAGGCGCCACTAGCAAAGGTCATGCGGAGGGTGCCGCAGTCCGCGGTTCGCCGTGCGGGCCCGTGGTGCCGCACTCGCAACTGCGCCCTCCCGTGATCCAGTAGCAGAGCCAGCGCTCGAGTAATCGACACGGCGTATGGCGTTGCTACACTGGTGCACAACACCAGCATCAGCTTCACAGCATCTGAAGACGGACCGCGTGTCGTGAGGCGCGCGGTCCTTATTTCGATAGCCTCGACCCGCCCGAGCTCCGCCAGACCCAGCCACCCTGGCCCGCGGCGGCACCACAACTCGCCAGATCAGAGCCGCCCGCACCACATCCGCCGTAAAGCAGGGGCCGAATGTCGCCATCGTTCAGGGTAAGCCTCTTGTCTGGCATTTGTCACGGGAGACTTGGGAAAAACGCCGCGCCCTCGGATGCGAGGTCTCTCGTCGTCTGTTCCGACCTATGGCAGTCCGCCGGCTGCTGCGAGGATTGGCTGGCTGCGCCCAACATTGTCCTGCCGGGGCGATATGAACAGAGGATGACGCCGTCAGCCGGGAACTAGGGCAGGCCTCCAGGCTGCTCTGAAAGACAGGAGCAAAGGACTAGCCGGGCTCAATTGCCTGGCGACTGGTCAATCTGGCTCCTCCAAGCTGCACGAGGACGGTTCCCAATACCACTAGGCTCAGGCCAACCACATCCAGCATCGACAGCCGCTCCCCCAGAAACCACCATCCCCGCACCGCGATCTCCGGCACCATGACGTTGGTGATAATGTTGGATTCCACCGCCGTCAGAGTCCGCAAGGTGTAGTTCCAGACCACAAAGGCCAGGGCGGCGTTCACCAAGCTGAGCCAGAGGATGATCAGCCAGTTCCTGAGGCTGACTGCGGGAATCCCTTCGAACAGCAACCCACAAGAGATAAGCACCACGCTGCCAACACCCATACTCACTGCGGTCACCAGCAGCGGGGGTAGCGTTCGGGACCGACCGACATTGCGCCCCACGATCGCAGCGACGGCGAACCCCATCATTCCCAGCAGAGAAGCGCAGATGCCGATGGCCTGTGACCTGCCAACGTCCACCGGATAGAAGTAGACGTAGATCCCGGCGAGCGCCATGAATATGCCGAGCCATTGTACCCATGCCGGCCGTTCACGGAGCAGCATCCCGCTGAGCAGGGCCACAACGATCGTATCGAAGGCGAACAGCAGGCGCGTCGTGACGGTGGCCAGATGGGACAAGGCCACGTATTGCCCACCCACGCCGATGGAGTACAAGAGAAGGCCCAAAGCACCGAGCGTAAGCCACGCCTTCCAGCTGATGGTGTGCAGAATGCGGCGGTTGGAGGCGCAAGCAGCAAGGGGGGCCAGGGTTAGAAAAGCGATGAAGTACCTCAGCCCCGCGAAGGTCAAAGGTGGTATCTCCTGGAGCACCAGCTTGATCGGCATCCAGGAAGATGACCACAGCGTCACCACCAGCAGGGCCGCGAGGATGGCTACCAGCCTGGAACGGGACTCGGCTTTGGTCATCCACAGGCCCTGGAGTCCAGGCTGACGGGCGCTTCTGCCCTGGCGGCAGTGCACAGCCCAACCCACCGAACGACAGCAGGTTCGCCGGGCGAGGCGTACCAGCAGGAGTCAGGCGGTCTCATGAGGAAGGCTGCTCCAGCGCTCTCTGCCGCTGACGAGCACCCGTCTTTCGTTTTCGTAGGATATCGCGTCGACGGCGTTGTCGAAGGAGAACCAGCGGGCCTCATCGACCTCCCATCCGTGGGCGGCGACATCACCCCTCACATATCTTAGCAGAAAGTAGTGCACGAACTTGTGGTAGAGTACCTTGCTGTTGGCGTCGCGGTACCAGTACTCGATGTGGCCGAGGTCGGCCACGCTTTCCCCCTCCAGTCCTGATTCCTCTCGGACCTCTCTTGTGGCGGCTTGAAGTGGGTCCTCCCCCTCTTCTATCAGGCCTTTGGGCAATCCCCACACCCTGCCGCCCTTCGTGGCAATGAGGGTGACCCACATCTCTCCCTCTCGTTCATGGTAGATCACTCCCCCGGCCGACCTCTGCACTTCGACCCTAGCCATGCCGGCCTCTCCCCACGGCGACCTTCAACATCGCTCTGCAATGCTAGCACCGGCTGCCCAGCCACGCAATCCAGACCTCCAGCACACGGCGACGGGCAGCCCGCGAGAACGGAGCGGCCGTTCTTTGCCCTCGCGGTGATAGCTGCTATACTACACTCGGATGCCCTATAGCACACCGTGTGCATCGCCGAGTGCTCGAATTCGAACACCCTGGGAGATATCGTGGTGAAACAGCAACTGAATAGGGTATTAACCCTGAAGCCGATCGGTCACGTGCAAAACGGGGTCCAGAAAGGCGAGCAAACCATCTGGGAAGAAACGGAGTCGCGCATCGTGCTCGACGGCCAATGGGCGGAAGGACTTCGTGGTCTGGAGGAGTTCTCGCACCTCGTGGTAATCTTCTGGCTGGACAGACCCGGCGAAATCGAGGTTCCTCTGCGGGTTCACCCCGAGGCCAAGGAGGATATGCCCCTGGTGGGCCTTTTTGCCACTCGAACGCCCCTTCGGCCGAACCCCATTGGTCTGACCAGCGTGGAGTTGCTCTCTGTGGAAGGAACGACACTACGTGTCAGGGGCTTGGACGCGTTCGATGGCACCCCGGTGCTGGATATCAAGCCCTACCTCATCCGCGGCGACCTGAAGCCAGAGGCGTCCGTACCTGGATGGCTGCGGCAGCTGTGGGAAAAACACGACACTGGGGAATGACGATACAGGGGAGGCACTAGCGGCCCCGTCGAGCAGGACCGATTGCCGCCTCACCTACCGGCGCCCAGCAACTCCTCCACTCTGCTAACGATCTCTTCAACTGCGGCAAGAGGCCCTTTGCCCGTAATGCCTGTGGCCAACGTTCCCACCTTAGGGCCCACGAAACTGTAGCCGAGTTGCTGGAGCTTCTCGATGTTTGCCTGGACTATAGAGTTCTCGTACATGTTCACGTTCATCGCAGGGGCAATAAGCACTGGCGCCTTGGTAGCCATGACCGCGCAGGTCAGCAGGTTGTCCGCGATCCCCCCGGCGATCTTTCCTATGGTGTTGGCCGTTGCCGGGGCGATGAGGAAGAGGTCCGCCATTTCGGCCAGTGCGATGTGCTCTATCTGCCAATCAGTGGAGGGCGGGAACATATTCACCAGGACCGGCTTGCCCGTGAGACTCCGGAAAGTCAGGGGATCCACGAGCTTCGCACCCGCTTCGGTCATCACCACGATGATCACCGCACCCTTGCTCTGAAGCCTCCTGGCCAGCGTGGGCGCCTTGTAGGCAGCAATACTGCCGGTAACCCCTAATACTATGGTCTTGCCTTCTAGAGACATCAACCACCTCCTGTCCGACCGCCGCTAGCCTGCCCTTTGGCCCTCTCCGCTACGATATCCAGCAACAACTGCGCTATCTCTTCCTTCCCCTCAGCCACCGCTTCGACCTCCCCAGCACGGTTGACGAGGTATCCCACGTGGCGTCCTTGCTCGATCTCCCGAAGATCGTTGGCCAGCACCAGATCCGCTCCATTCGCTACCAGTGAGCGGTAGGCCGCATCCACGAGTTCCTTCCGTGACTTGCCTACCTCCAGCTTGAAGCCGATCAGCAAGCTAGAAGGCTGCAATTCCTTGATGATCTTGATCACCTTCGGCGTCCGCACCAGCTTGATCCACCACTCCTGCTGTCCGGACGGAGTCTTCTCCTCCACGTACCTCTCCGGTACGTAGTCCAAAACGGCCATGCAGTGCAACACCGCGTCGAAGGGGTTGCTCTGGAGCTCCTGCTTCATCGCTGCCTGGAGTTCATCGATGGTCTCTATCTCTCGCAGCTTCAGGCGGGAGAGGGCTTCCTCTCCCACCGCCTCAGCATCCGGAACCACGCTATCCTTGCCGTAGATGAAGGTCACGTCGGCACCTCGGGACAGTGCCTCGCTGGCCATCAACATCCCCAGACGACCGGTGGACTTGTTGGCAATATAGCGAACAGCGTCAATGGGCCCTCTGGTGGCGCCGGAGGTGATCAAGATCTTGATGCCAGCCAAGTCTCGCACTACACCACCTCTCCCTGGCCGAGCGCGTACCTGCGGTACTCCGCGCGACAGGGATGACCCCACGCCACTTGCAGAGTCCGATCCGCTGGACGCGATATCAAGGACCAAATAGTCCCGAACACGTTGTCAAAACTAGCATCTCCTTCCACCGGATTGTGGTTCCCCCTGCAGATGGGTGCCTCATGGTCGCTGAGCAGGCTTCCGATAACGGCGTCGTCAACCGGTCGCTCCAGGCTGTTGAGTAGCTCGCTCGCCCTCGCGTATCGCTCCAGTGAGCGTTTCAGTCTCCGCCTATCGTCCGTGGACAGCTCCTGCTCCGGCACCTCTCGTCCTGGTAGATGGTTGGTGGCCAGGATGAACCCATCTTCCGGCCGCCGAAGAGTCACTCCACCGGGCAAGGCCTCAGCCACCACAGCCTGACCACTGGCATCGGTGATCAAGTAGTTGAAGGCACTCAGGTGAGGCACCGAGGTCACGAACTGGCGAGCCTCCGCGACATCGTGGCACATGTCCAGCAGAATGTCGGTGACCACATGCCATGCCAACCCGGGTCCGATGGCCTTGTCTCGGGGCAACACGGACAGGAACACCCCCAGGCCGGCCTCGTTGATTCCATCGGGGTTTCCGGCCCAGTGGTGCGTCACCCCCAAGCTGGGAAGCGCACCCTGTGGCCTCATCTCGCGTATCTCACGCCACTCCTGGGAGTAGTAGTACCAGTCGTAGTTGACGCCCACGATGATCGTGCCATCTGCCGTGCGTGGGGGAAGCACGGCCAAGTTGGTACAACCCATCGAAGGTGAGAAGTGGCTTGCATAGAACGAAGCCTTCAAGGCTCTCCTGGGAAGCCTCCCTCCCTCGATCATACCTTCCACCTTCTCCAAGAGCGGGGGGTAGATCTCCCGAGTCAGAGCCTCACAGCCGAGAGCGAAGGTGAGTGCCTCTTTGTCAGGCTCCGGTAGCTGCAGACTCGTCATCGAGGCTCCCAACTGGAGGCCGATCTCATAGTAGCTGCCATGAAGGATCCTGACGCCAGGCGACGAGTGCGTGGCCGTCAACTTATCCTGGCCCTCAGTTCCTCTATCAACGCGGGAACGATCTCCTGGACATCTCCGATGATTCCCAAATCGGCGAACTCAAAGATGGCGGCCTCCGGGTCCTTGTTGATGGCCACGATGAACCGGGCGTCCTTGATGCCCAGGTAGTGTTGGAGTGCGCCCGAGATGCCGCAAGCCATATAGAGGTCAGGAGCCACGGCGGTGCCTCCAGCGCCGCCGACCCAGTATTCCTTCCCTACCCAGCCCTCGTCGAACGCGCCTCGCGAAGCCCCAACAGCGGCACCCAGCTCGTGGGCGAGTTCCTCCAGCAGGCCGAAGCCGCCAGATCCTACTCCCCTGCCACCGGCCACCACAATCCTGGCCTGCTGCAATTCTGGCTTCCTGACTTCATCCACGACCTCCACCACTTGCGAGCGTGCGTGCTCGCCCTCAAACTGCGCGGAGATCTGCTCGATATCTCCCACGCGGGACCGGTCTGGTGCAAAAGGCTCGATCGTCCCCGGGCGCACGGTCGCGATCTGGGGACGCTTCTTGGGACATACGGTGGTGATCATCAGTTCGCCATCGTACGCAGGGCGCGTACCCAGCAAGGTTCGCTCGACCTGATCCACCTCCAGCTTGGTGCAGTGCGGCAACAAGCCAGTATCCAGCTCCTGAGCCAACCGTGGCGCCAGGTCATTGCCCAGGTCGGTGGCGCCAAGAAGCACGACCTCAGGATTCCTCTCGCGGATGAGATGCGTCAATACCTGTGTGTACGGGTCCGTCTGATATCCGCTCAGCCGAGGATCATCAAGAACGTATACCGACTCAGCTCCTCGCCATACCAGCTCGTCCGCCAGGCCGTCGAGGTCGTTGCCCAAGAGCACCGCCTCCGCCCGTACCGCCAGCAGGTCGGCCAGGTCTCTCGCCGCACCCAGCAACTCATAGCTGATGGGTGCGATTCCCCCCTGGTTCGCCTCGGCCACTGCCCACACATGCATGGCCTCGGCCCCCTCCTCCATGGGCGTCAACAGTTCATCCCACATAGACAGCCTCCTGCTTATGACAACTCGCTTCGACCATCGAGCCGCCGACACTTAGGAATTCGGCAACTCACCACGGAGATGGATCTCCACTCGCCAGAAGCCTTGGGCGCGCCCAGTTTGCGCACGCAGCGTTCGCCTCACCCAGATCCCCGGACCGTGGGGTGTCAACCAGTTCAGATCTCTTCCATCAATGCACCAAACTCAGTGATGTCGGAAATCACATAGTCGGCTCCGTCTGCGACGTCTTCGCCTCCCACTAGGACCGTGGTCATCCCCAGGTCGTGTCCCGGGCTCAGGTTGCGCACCCGGTCATCGACCAACAGGCACTCCTCGGGCCGTGCGCGAAGTAGTTCGAGGGCTCTGTGGTAGGCCCTGACGTCCGGCTTGGGAACGTATTTCAACTCCGCAATGCCGATAATGCACCCGAAGTGCCTTTGCACCTGCAAGGCTCGCAGCACCCGCTGAGCGTGTTCTGCGGTAGCGTTGGTGAAGATCGCCTTCTCGACCTCCAGCGAGTCAAGCATCTCATCTAGCCGAGCGTCAGGCTGCAACACCTCTTCCACCGGCAGGTCGTGGACGAATTCGAAGTAGTCTCCGAGGTCCACGTCGTGGTGAAGGTACAGGCCACGACCGGTGGTGCCGTAGCGCTCGTAGTACCGACTCCGCAGCGATGCCACCTCGTCTGGCTCGATGCCCAGCTGGACGGACATGTATTCGTTGATCCTCTCGCCGATGAGATCCATGATACCGGTCTCCGTCGGATACATGGTCTCATCAAGATCGAAGAGCACGTGTTTTATGGAATTCCTATTGGTCAAAAGACACCTCGATTACCGTAGACCTTTGACCTCTACCCTTTGCTGGAGTGGCCGCTTCTGCAAAGATAGGTATATCCCGGCGAGGATCAAGCCACCCCCTATTACCTTGAGTGGACTGGGGGGCTCGCTGAGCAGGAAGTAGGCCAGCACTGTGGAGCCTACTGGCTCCCCGAGGGTAACAACGCCGACAGCAACCGCCGGAAGAAGGCGCAGAGCCCAGTTGAGAGAAGAGTGCCCGATGATCTGCGGCCCCACCGCCAGCAGGAAGAACATGGCCCAGGTTTGCGCCGAATACCCAGCTAGTCTGTGCTTCGTCAGCGCCGTCAGCATGAGTGCCCCCAGCGCAGCTATGGAGTATACAACAGTCACATAGGCCAGCAGTGACATCTTGGGCCTGAGTCTTCGACCCGCCATGAAGTAGCCCCCCACCATCACGGCCCCGGCGATTGCCAGAAGATCTCCCCGCAGCGCTTCGCGCCCAAGGGCGAGGTCGTTGAAGCCTATCACCATCCCTCCCAACAGGGCCACTGCAATGCCTGTGGACATCGCCAGGGAAAGCTTGTCCCGCGTAAGGAAGTGGGAAGCGACACCCACGAAGATGGGACTCGTGGATACGAAGAAGACTGAGCTGGCCACGGTCGTGTACTCCAAGGAGGCTATCCAGAACACGAAGTGCAGGGTTAGCAGCACCCCGGAAACGACAGCCCACGACAAGTCGCCTCTGCTCAGCGCTCTCAGTTCTGCATGCCGTCGAAACAAACCCACCGGTGCCACAATCAGCGAAGCGATCAGCAGCCGGTAGGTGGCGATGACGAATGAGGGAGCCTCGGCCAGACGGACTAAGATGGCCCCGAAAGACACAGCCACCACGCCCATCAACAGCACGCTGTACAGGCGCAGGTCGTCCCATGCGCTTGTCACCCCTCACAGATCCTCGAAGCCGTGAACGATCCTGCCATCGAACACCGTAGCTACGACATGGGTACTGAGGATATCCGCTGGGGGTATCTCAAAGATGTCGTGAGACAGAACGATCAGGTCAGCAAGTTTCCCCACGGCGATCGATCCCTTGTCCCTTTCCGTACCACAGGCGTATGCCGCACCGAGGGTATATCCGTGAACCGCTTCCGCCACCGTGAGGCGTTGCTCGGGGTACCATCCTTCTGCTGGTTCGCCATTGGTCCGCTGACGCGTCACCGCTGCATGGATGCCCACCAAAGGATTCATGGACTCCACCGGGGCGTCAGAACCGAAGGCAAGCCGTGCCCCAGAGTCAACCAGAGACCTCCAGGCATAGGACAGCCTCGCCCGTTCTCCCCAGTATCTGTCTGCCAGGTACATGTCCTGTGTGGCGTGAATGGGCTGCATGGAAGCGATGACCTGGAGTTCCTTGAAACGGGGTACGTCATCGGCGTGCAGGAGTTGCACGTGCTCGATGCGATGGCGCAGTTCCCGCCCCAGCCCCGCGCGGCGTTGTGTCTCAAAGGCATCCAGAACGCGGCGGTTGGCTTTGTCGCCAATGGCATGGACCGAACATGCAATGCCCGCTGAGGACGCTTTCCGGACCGTGTCCTCCAGCTCCTCCTGGGCGATAGCCGCCACTCCCTTGTTGTCAGGCTGCCCGACGAATGGCTCGATCATCTCCGCCGTCTGTGAACCAAGCGTGCCGTCGCAGAAGAGCTTCACGTTGCCCACGCGCAGATAGCTGTCACCAAAGCCACTTCTCAGCCCAACCTTGATGGCCTCGTCGAGGTTGGCTCTGGAAAGCATCATGAACACCCGCACGGCGAGTTCATCCCTGCCGATCATCTCTTGGTAGTCGCTGAGAGATTCGTCCTTCACGGACTGCCAACTGCCGCAGTCGTGGATGCCAGTGATCCCCAGTTCGTGTGCCTCCGCCACGGCCCTTCTCAGCGCGGGCTGGCGCTCCTCAGCGCTGGGGGACGGGATGGCGTCACAGACCAGGTGCATGGCCCCTTCCTTGAGGATCCCGGTAGGCTCCCCCGTCTCTGAGTCTCTCTCCATCACCCCTCCGGGCGGCTCCGGTGTATCCTCGTTAACGCCGGCTCTGCGCAGGGCCTCCGAATTCACCCAGATGACGTGTCCATCCTTCTTGGTCAGGACCACCGGGTGCGCTGGTGCCACTCGATCGAGTAGCTGTCTCCAGGGCACCGCGCCAGGGGGCCAAGTGCTGTCGCTCCAGCCCGAGCCGCGAATCCAGGCCCCGGCCTCTGCATGTTGGACGTAATCCTGCACGCGCGAAAGAGCCTCGTCCAAGGACAGTTGCTCTTCCAGCGACAGCCTGGAGGCCTTCACGGCGTACTCCAGGAAATGCAGATGGCAATCCGTGAAGGCTGGCAAAACCGCCCTGCCCCGGAGGTCCACGATGCGCCATTCCCCCTGAGTCGCCAGCCCCCTCATTTCGTCATCGGTCCCCAGGGCCTCAATCCGCGAGCCCTTTGCGGCCACCGCTTGTACGCGAGGCCGAGAGGGGTCCATAGTATAGATGGTACCATTCAGCAGGAGCAGTCCTTTGTCCATTAAGCTATCTCCATGGGGATTGTCCCCTTCACCACGTACGCGCACATCGCCCATCTCGATTCCTGCCCCTTTGCCGGGCGATTCAGCGGTCGCCTCTATCGGGGGAGCAGGCCTCTGGTGCTCAGCTCAGCAAGCAATTCCCTAGCCGCTTCCCCGGGCTCGCCGCTGATCGTCCTGCCTCGCTCCCGTTCGGGACCTGCGAAGGTGGTCCTCAGTTCCGTGGACGAGCTCGCTGCAATCATGTCAGATGATACGCCCAGGTCCTCCGCGCCCCACACGGCGACCGTGTTCTCGTCGTAGGCAGCGATAGATCCAGGGAGACTGGGGTGGCGCGGCCGATTCGCGCCCTCATCTACAGATATCACAGCCGGGAGATCAGCCTCCACCACGGCGTAGCCGGATGACAGGGTGCGCCTGGCAGTCAGCCTGTCCTCATCCACCGAGAGGTGAGTCGCCCCCAGGACCTGCGGTAGACCCAGATACTGCGCCAACCGCGGCCCGAACTCGCCGGTTCCATCCCCCGCAGCCTTGTAGCCGGTCAGGATCACATCGTAGTCGCCTATCCTCTTGATCGCCTCACCCACGACCATCGCTGCGGCAGACGCATCCACACTAGAGAAAGCCTCATCTGCCAGCAGCACTGCTTCGTCCACCCCCGTGGCCAGGGCCTCCCTCAGGATGTCTTCAGCCTCGGCGGGTCCCATGCTGACGGCCACCACGTGGGCACCATGCTTGTCCTTGAGCTTCAAGGCTTCTTCCAGGGCGTAGCGGTCTCCCGGGTTCATCATGAACTCGGCCTCCCGGGTGTCCAGAACCCCCAGCGAGCGGCTCACGCGCACCGTCTCGGGATCGTAGACCTGTTTGATGAGTACGATCACCTTCATCCCTGCGACTCCTCCTACGGCTCTATGCGCACTCCCAGTTTGCGGAAGGCCTCCATCGCTATCACGACACGCTGTATCTCGTTGGCGCCTTCGAAGATCTCGGTGATCCGAGCATCACGATACATCCGCTCCACAGGGTAGTCCCGCATGTAGCCCAGAGCACCGTGGATCTGAACGCCCTTGTCCACTGCGCGCGCCAGCACCTCAGACCCGAAGAGCTTGCAGATACCCCCCAGCTGTCTGTAGGGGCGCCCGGAATCCGCAAGCCATGCCACACGGTACACCAGCGACCGCAGGGCCTCGATCTCAGTGATAATGTCGGCGATCATGAACTGAATGGCTTGCTTCTGTGCAATGGGGACCCCGAACTGTTCGCGATACTTGGCATACTCCAGGCACGTCCTAAGGACCGCCTGCGCTCCCCCCAGGCAACCGGCGCCCAACCCGTGCCGCCCGTGATCGAGGGTGCGCATGGCGGTGAGAAAACCCATACCCACTTGACCTATCACGTTCTCGGCAGGGACACGGCAGCCGTCGAAAACCAGCTCCGCGGTGGACGAACCGACTATGCCCATCTTCTCGTCGATGGTGCCCAGGGAGAAGCCGGGGAACCCCTTCTCCACAACGAAGGCGGTGTGGCCGCCTCGATAGCCCATGGCCTTGTCCGTCACGGAGAAGACGCTGAAGATCTCAGCGTCGACCCCATTGGTGATCCAGATTTTGGAGCCGTCCAGTATGTAGCTGTCGCCCTCCCGGACGGCGGAGAGAGAGATCGAGGCTGCATCCGATCCGGCGTTTGGCTCAGTCAAGGCAAACGCGGCGATCTTCTCCCCCTTGCAGAGGGGAGGAAGGTACTTCTCTTTCAAGCGCTCGCTTCCGTCCATGTATATCGCAGTGGCGCCGATGCTGATGTGGGCTCCTACGAGCACAGCGACCGAGGGGTTGCCCTGCATCAACTCCTCCATGAGGATACAGTAGCCGGTCTCTCCCGCGCCGGCACCTCCGTACTTGGTGGGAAAAGGAACGCCGAAGAACCCCAGTTCGGCCATCTGCTGGCGCAGATCGCGGGGAATTGCATGCGTCTCTTCTATCTCCGCGGTCCTGGGCGCGATCTCCTGTTGAGCGAACTGGCGCACTACATGGCGAAGAAGTTCGTGCTTCTTCTCAAAGGTGAAATCCACGCTTCTCCTCCCACACCCTCGGTATTGGCGACCCTCGAGGAAGCTCAAGTGACGGCAAACGTGGCCATCCGCTCAAGCTGCCCATCCAGATAGACCTCGACCCGGTAACCCCCACGCGGCCAGGGATTCGGGCTGGTCAACTCAAAGCCCACGCAGCCATGCCCACCCGCCTGGATCTGGTAGGTGATCTCTTCGATGAATTGCTCCCCGTAGTACCACCGGCTGGTAAGGGTGGACCTGGTTCGGAGATTGGACACCTTGACCGAACAGTTGAAGGGTCCATCCGGGGAGAAGGTGCTGATCTCGTCAATGGGGCAGTAGTCAGCGTCCATCGCAGTCGTGAGCACGATGTCGTCAACCGAAGAGGCGCCGGCTATCACGCTGCAAGCGGAGACCACAATTGCCAGGGCCGCAAGCACAAGGAGCCGCCCGCCCATCCCCAAAGTCACCTCGCGTATCCCCTTCCCACCCGCGTCAGGGCAGAACAAGAATACCATGATTCCCTTGGGGTGTCAAGGCTCTGCCTCTCCAAGAAGGTGACCAAACACCACGGCGGCGCCGCTGGTGTCAACTGCGGGGTCGATAGCCTGGTGCCAGGCCGCGATCAAGCCCTTCCTGCGAAGCTGGGACTTGCGTCGAGTGACGTCTCGCCACCCTGTACACCCTCTAAGGGAGTAGTTGCCGGGCCTTGTTGCCGCATGTTATAATGCCTCCGTATCAACAGGACTTACGGTGGTGGTGTCCTGGCCTCCACACGGGGCGCGCTCGTCCAGCCACACCGTAGGCGCCAGGGAGCACATCTCTAACCCTTTGATGGGCGAAACCGGCTGGCGGAAGTACCTCACCGACTACAACGAAGGCCTGGGGCTGGTCTACGAGCGTCTGGTTCTCAACGAGTATCTTGACCGCCTTCTGGGCAGATACGAGGTCCGCACGGTCCTGGAAGCACCGGTTTTTGGAATGGCCGGCGTGTCCGGGATAAACAGCGTACATTTGGCCCAGCAAGGCTGCGACGTCACTTTGGTCGATGTCAACCAAGAACGCCTGGAGGGCATCCAGCGCATCTGGGGGGAGCTCGATCTGCCCTGCCGCTTCATTCTCCAGGAGGATCTTACGCAGTTACCCTTCGAGGATAACTCGTTCGACCTGGCGTGGGAGTGGGCCGGACTGTGGTACCTGCCCCATGCCGCAGGGCTATTGGCCGAACTGGCGCGGGTGTCCAGGCATCTGGTTTTCGTGGCTATGCCCAATCGCTTGCAGATCGGATACTGGATGCGCAAGCTCCTCGTCGACAGAGACTTCTTTCACAGGGTGGACGAGCGCTGGGTGAACATGAAGTTGGTCAAGCGCACTCTTCACCAGGAAGGGCTGGCCCTCGAGGAGGAAGGTGTGCTTGACGTCCCTCCCTGGCCGGACACAGTCATGCCGGCGGCCGAGCTGTTGCGCCGCCTCGGCATCCGTTCGGAGAGGGTGGAGGGCCGGTTCAGCGGCGAGGGCTGGCAGTGGAGTACCATGGACTACTACCTGGGCAGAAGACCGGAGTTCAGGGAACTGGTTGACAGATACTCGTTCCTGGAGAGACTGCGTGTACCTTGGTGGGTGAAGGCCGTTTGGGCACACCATCGCTACGTGCTCTCCAGCAAGAGGTAGAACAACGATGAAGATCCTGGTCACGGGCGGCGCCGGCTTCATTGGAAGCCACACCATCGATGCCCTCCTCGCTCGTGGAGACGAAGTAGTCTGCGTGGACAACTTCAATGACTACTACAGCCCGCAGCGGAAGCGCAGGAATCTGGAGACTGCGCTAACCTCACCCTTGTTCCGACTCTACGAAACCGACGTACGCGACCACGAAGCCCTGGCGCAGCTGTTTGCGAAGGAAGAGCCGCAGAAGGTCATTCACCTGGCAGCGATGGCCGGTGTGCGCAACTCTGTCCAGTTCCCTCTCCTGTACGAGGAGGTCAATGTGCGAGGGACGCTCAACATGCTGGAACTGGCCTCTCAACACCGCATCTCCAACTTCATCCTTGCTTCCACTTCCTCCGTGTACGGCGCCAGCAAGGAGATACCCTTTCGAGAGGACAATCCGGCCATGGAGCCTCTGGCCCCCTATCCAGCCACCAAGAGGGCATGTGAGTTGTTGGCTCACGTTTTCCACAACCTTCATGGCCTGCGCTGCACGGCCCTGCGGTTCTTCACCGTTTATGGCCCACGGGGCAGGCCCGACATGACGCCCTATCTCTTCACCAGAGCCATATCCCAGGGCCAGGAGATCAGCCTCTACGACGACGGACGCCCTCAACGCGACTTCACCTACATCGCGGATATCATTGACGGAGTCCTGGCCGCGGCCGATGCGGACTTTGATCTAGAGATCATCAACCTGGGCAACTCCAAGCCGGTGATGATGAGGGATTTCGTCACCATCATCGAACGCCTGGTGGGCCGGAAAGCGAAGATCATCTCTCCCCCTCTTCCAGCGAGCGAGCCTCCGCTGACGTGTGCCGACATCTCCAAGGCGCGTCACCTGCTCGGCTATGCCCCCACTACCAGCGTAGAGGAAGGCATGCAGAAGTTCATTCAATGGTATCGGCGGGAGGTGGGCTGAGTTGCTCCAACTCCTGCCCCGACTGCCGGCATACGTAGCCTTTCGGAGACTGGGCAAGCCGAAGCCCTTCCCCTTCAACCTGGTGGTCAGCGTCACCTACAGGTGTAACTCGCGCTGCAAGACCTGCAACGTCTGGAAACGCACCGCGAACGAGCTCACCACGCACGAATGGCAGCAGGTCTTCTCCAAGATCGGCACGACACCGTACTACCTGACGTTCAGCGGCGGTGAGCCTTTTCTCCGCGATGACATCGCCGACATCGTCGCGGCCGCGGTACGTCTGTGCAAACCGTCCATCATCACTATCCCCACCAATGCCCTACTGACCGGCGTCGTCCCCCAGAGGGTACAAGAGATCGCCACAGCGGCTAACGGGGTCGAGGTGGGGATCAATGTCTCTCTCGACGGCGTGGGCGAGGAGCACGACGCCATCAGAGGCGTCAAGGGCAACTACGAGAAGGCTCTGGAGACGTATCGCCAGCTCAGAGCGCTGGAGTTTCCCAACCTCACCCTGGGCATCCACACCGTCGTTTCCCGATTCAACGTGGAGCGGATACCTGGGATCTACCAAGAACTGTCGAAGCTCGAACCGGATTCTTACATCAGCGAGGTGGCGGAGGAACGGGTGGAACTGGGGACCACAGGCACGGACATCACCCCCTCACCCGAGGAGTACGCTCCAGTCGCAGACTTCCTAGCCGCTCAGGCCAGGAAGGGGGACTTCGTCGGCCTGGCTCGAATCACTCAGGGGTTCAGGGCACACTACTACCAACTGGCCAAGAGGATCCTGGCAGAGCGAAGGCAGGTTATCCCCTGCTACGCTGGGTTCTCCTCGGCGCACATAGCCCCTGACGGTGACGTCTGGGCCTGCTGCACGCGAGCTGAGCCTCTGGGCAATCTACGCGAGACCAACTACGATCTCGCTCCTATCTGGGTGGGCGAGGCAGCAGAGGCCGCGAGGCGTAGTATCGCCGCTGGCGAGTGCTACTGCCCCATGGCCAACGTCTCCTACTCCAACATGCTGCTCCACGCGCCAACGCTGGTGCGCGTGGCGCGTCAAGTGCTACTCCCGTAAGAACTCAAGGGCGAGGGACAGAGGTGCCGATGCTGCAAGCAGCACGCAGGGTCTATCACGAACACAGCGACTTCGTTTTGTTTGCTGTCCTCTTCGTGGCCTTCCGCTTCATGACCCTGCTTCTGTACAGGCCTGGCGGATTCATCGCCGACTACTCCGACTACAACACCAGCTACCTTCCCTTCGCCCAATGGTCCGACAGAGGCCTCTATCCCTTCGTGCACTACTGGCTGGAATGGCCTCCGCTCTTCGCCTGGTGGGTGGTGGGCATCTATCGCCTCAGCTCGCTGATCCCACAATGGACCGACCCGCGGCTGTGGTACAACACTCTTCTCGGGTTATCTTTCCTGCCCTTCGAGATCGGCAACTTAGTTCTGGTCTACCTCATGGGCAGGGAGTTGTACGACAGGAACAAGGCGCTGAAGTGCGCTCTCATCTACGCTTGCCTCTTCGCGCCGCTCTACGTCTGGAGCGGCTGGAACGACTCGTTCTCCCTCTTCTTCTTGCTTCTGGGACTCTATCTGTTGCTGAGAGGCAAGCCCCTCCTGGCCGGCGTGATGAGCGGCATCGGGTTCTGGGTGAAGGTGATCCCCGTCCTGTTGGCGCCGGTAGGCCTGAGGGTTCTGGAAGGTGCGCGCCGCAAGGTGCTCTTTCTGATCGGCCTGTGCGTTAGCGCGTTCGTGATCGCCCTGCCGTTTCTGTGGCTCAACGCACGCTTCTTGTGGGCCTTCTTCGCCAACCTGCTGGGACGCTCCTCCTGGGAGACGGTGTGGGCCTTGCTGGATGGGTACTACTCCTACGGGGTGGTGACCGCGGATCGTTTGACGATACCCAGTGACTTCACGAGCCACCCTTCAGCACTGCCGTGGCCTGTGATCACTGCCGTTTTCGCCCTTGTCCTGCTGTGGCTGTACACTCGCCGCGTCCCTTACGCTCAGAAACTCAGTACGGTGGCCCTATCGGGGCTCACCATCAACCTGTTCACGCTGTACAGCAAGGGATACAGCCCCCAGTTCATCGTCCAACTCATCCCCTTTGCGGTGCTCTTGCTGCCGAGCCTCAAGGGTATCTCCTACCTCATCCTGCTGGACGTGATCAACTTTCTGGAGGCCACGGTCTACTTCATCATGCTGCCGGATGAAAGGTGGCTGCTGGTGACCACGATCCTCCTCCGGACTCTGCTCATCACCGCCTTGAGCTTCGAATATGGCCTCATCCTCTTTGACGTCAGATCAGCGCGCGTAACCACCCTGCACCGTCGGGCTTCGACTGCCCTGTTGGTGTGTATTGCAGTGTCGCTCTGCGCGCTCACCTATCCCCTGGGACAAGCCTACCTCTCCAGCCGTCGCCAGGCAGAGGTGTATGCCCCGGTCAGTGCCCTTGTTGAGACGCAATCATCTCCTGGCAGCTCTGCCGCCAGCACTTGCTCGTTCCAGGCTCTCGGAATCACGTCCGCCACAAGCCGGCCCCACTCCGGGTCCTGGCCATGGGCTTCGAAACCAGTGTCCACGGTTGCTCATACTGCCGCGGGAGAAAACGGCCCAGGGGCGGAGCGCCACTACCTCCATCGCGGAGAGCTCAGTCGGTACAATGCACACCAAGGGCAATGACAATCCGCTGGCCATAGCGCTCTTTCTGTTCCTTCTCTGCATCTACCTCCTGACCTTCAGCGGCTCCCTCCACTCCAGTGACGGACAAGCCATGTTCTCCGTGTCCGAGAGTCTGGTAAGAAGGGGCGCCTATGACATCAACCAGATTCGGTGGATGGGGCTCCAGCAAGGGGCCTTCGGCTCCGACGGCAACCTCTACTGCCATAAGGGCCTGGGGACACCTCTAGTGGCCTTGCCGCTGGCCTGGCTGGGACTCGTGGTACCTGCCTGGGGGGTGGTCCAGACCACCATGCTTCTCAACGTCGTCGTCACTGCCCTCACCGGCACGGTGGTCTTCGCCTACGTGCGACGCCTAGGTTACACCCCGGCCACCGCCTGTGCGAGCGCCTTGGTCTTTGGCCTGGCCACGATAGCCTGGCCTTACGCGAAGTACTTCTTCAGCGAGCCTCTGACGGGAATCTGTCTGCTGGCCGCGGCCTACTTCACGTTGCAGCTCGGCCTACCGCAAGGCGAAAGTCCCTCCTGGCTACGGTTAGCGTTGGCAGGATTCTGTCTGGGACTGGCCATAGCCACAAGGTTCGCCAACGCTGCGCTGGTTCCCATCTACGCAGTTCTACTGGCCGTCCATCTGCTGAGGACGGCTGGGATAGCCAGGTGGTCGACGATGCGATGCCAGCCTTCCCTGCTCGTCACGGCGACTTGGCGGGGGTTGTTGGCCTTCGCCGTGCCTCTGGCTATCTGGGCGGCCGTCCTAGCTGGGTACAACTACGTGCGCTTCGGTAACCTTCTGACTACCGGCTACGTGGGTGAGCAGTCCTTCTCCGCCCCGTGGGTCACCGGCATCCTGGGTCTGCTCGTCAGCCCGGGAAAGGGCCTCCTCGTCTTTTGTCCCGTCCTCGTGGCGGTGTTGCCATCACTGCCATCTTTCTTCCGCCGCCACCGGTTGCATGCGACACTGACCGTCCTGGTGGCAGTGGCGTACGTACTGCTCTACGGCAAGTGGTTCATGTGGCATGGTGGCTTCGCCTGGGGCCCCCGCTTCCTGGTCCCCATCATACCGCTGCTGTGTGTTGCGCTGGCCCCACTGCTGGAACGCCTGGAAGGTCGTAGGAGAGCAGCATTCTGGGCGCTGTTCGCAGTGAGCGCAGCCATCCAAGTGGTAGGGCTCAGCGTCCATTTCGTCCACTACCAGGAAGCGCTCCTCCAGACGGGTCTCCCACTCTTCGACCCTGTCACCTTCTTCCATCCTCGCTACTCGCAGATTCTGGGCACTCTCCGTTTTCTCCGGCCAGAGAATCTCGATTTTGCCTGGGTGCGGACCGTGCCCAGCTTTGCCATCGACTGGGTGGCTCTGGCGACGAGCCTGCTGCTCTTGGGGCTCTGCGCCTGGGTGTTCTCGCTCGTGGTGCGCCCATCTGCGGCTCCCCGCCCATGGAGGATCCACGTCTTCGTGCTTCTTCCCTTGCTCATCGCTGGCGGGGCGGCGCTCTGCCTGGCCCGCTACAAGAACGATGGCCATGGCGACTACGTGCAGATGCTGGGATACCTCCAGGCCTCTTCTCGACCTTCCGACGCCATCGTCCAGAACTCGCCTCCGGAAACCGCCATCATGCAGAACCACTACAAGGGTCGCCTGCCTTCCTACGGCCTGTTCGAGGGAGAACAACCGCTGCCCGAGGACACCCTGGCCCTGCTGGACACCTTGGCAGAACGGCATCCTCGAATCTGGCTCATCCCCGGCGACCTGCCGCCCCAGACCAGTTCCCTCGATCTGTGGTTTGCCCAGCAAGGCTGGGCAGCCGAGCACCGCAGCTTTGGCTCCGAGCGTCTGACCCTCTACGTTCGCCCTTAGCCGCTCGCCCTGTCCCCGGCGAACGCGTGCTTCGACGTTATCCTGGCGATTGTCCGTTGCCAGGAGCCCTTGGCTGTGATAAGATTAGCCGCAACCAAGCTGCTGCCCGGAGGCCACCCTTGGCCAAGTTCATCCGTAAGAGAGCCATCACCCAACTCCTCATCGTTGCCCTCTACGCCGTTCTGACCCTCATCCTCACCTATCCCTTGCTCGCTCACTTCAACACCCATGTCATGGGGACTGACATCTGGGCCTTCGACGAGTACACTTTCATCTGGAACACGTGGTGGTTCCGCTACTCCTTGCTCAAACTACACTCCAACCCCCTCTTCTCAAGCTACATCTTCTACCCCCTGGGCATCAATCTGGTCCTGTACACCTACAACCTGTTCAACGCCCTCTTCTCCCTCCCGTTACAGCCTTTTCTTTCTCTGCCAGCCATCGCCAACCTGATGAACGTCTTCGCCCTCACCTTCTCAGGATATGGGGCCTACCTGTTGCTGAGGTATTTGCTGCGAGTTGACAAAGACCCGCCGACTGTCAGGACTCTGCCTCGCGAATGTGCAGCCTTCATAGGAGGATTGGTCTACGCCTTCTCGTCCTACCACTTCGTCTACGCGGCCCTGGGCCACAACGAACTGGTGACCACGCAATGGCTGCCCCTGTATGTGCTCTTTCTGACCAAGAGCCTCCATGAGAGACGATGGCGCAACGCAGTCCTGGCGGGGGTCTCTGCCGCGCTGGCTATGCTGTGTGACATGCTCTTCGGTGTCTTCCTGGCCTTTTTGACCCTGGTCGTCCTCGGCTTCGCGGGTCGGCGCCGGGTGGCTAGCCTGGGCTTCGCCAAGCGCCTGGGCGTCCTTCTACTGACCTTCCTGGTCGTCTACGGCGCGGTTGCTTATCCCATCCTCAGAGAGTTCTTGCGAGGCGGATACGCCATGGAGGGCTGGGGCCACTCTGACAAGCTACTGGTGGATCTCTTCGGGTTCACCACTCCCACCGCCCTGCATCCCATCTTCGGGGGCGGCTGGACGCAGGAGCTGATCGCAGTACGTGAAGGGACCGCTCGCTTCGTGGACGTGAACACAGTCTTCGTGGGCTGGGTCGTGCTAGTTCTCGCCCTTTTTGCCGGCGTGAGGTACTGGGGCCGACTCAAAGCATGGACTTTGGGCGCCCTCGCCTCCGCCGTGCTGGCCATGGGGCCACTGCTCTACATCAACGGGCGGTCCACGTTCGACCTCGATGGGCTCCTGGTGAACGTGCCTTTGCCCTTCATCGTGCTGCACTACATCCCCTTCGTCAACGCCAATCGCGTGCCCCACCGTTTCAGCGCGGTACTCATGTTGTGTCTGGCCGTGCTGGTGGGCTTCGCTGCAAACGCGATCCTGCAGCGCCTGAAGGGCGGTGCTGTGGTTCTCGGCGTCTCGGCTGCCCTTTCGGCCCTTTTCCTTTTCGAACACCTATCTGTGCCCATGCCCCTTACAGACGCCAGGGTGCCCGCGTGGTACCACACGCTGGCTGAGGAGCCTGGCGACTTCTCCATCCTGGAGTTCCCCCTAGGCTGGCGCAACAGCTTCGGGGTCTTCGGGGTGGAGCGAACTCAGGCGCAGTACTATCAGACCACCCACCAGAAGCGCCTGCCCTCGGGGAACATCTCTCGGAATCCCCCCTTCAAGTTCGACTACTTTCGACGATTACCCATCTTCGATTCCATCGCCAGGATCGAGCTGTACGAGGAGCTGGATCCCTCCCGGGTGGAGCAGGATCGCCTGTTGGCGGAAGACCTGGTCTACTTCTTCGATATCCGCTACCTGGTGTTTCAGCCCATCGTACCCAACCGCCCCCCCTACTGCGACACGCGGCCTCAGGTCGAAGAGTACGTGCAGCAGGTTTTCCCCGCCGAGAGAGTCCACCAGGACGAAAGCGGGTTCACTGTGTACAAAGTCCAGCAGCCCGAACCCCGCACTGAGCTCAACATCGACTTCGGCACCGAAGGGGCCAGCCTCTACCAGGGCGAGGGATGGAGCCGCGACGAGGTCATAGGCGAAGCCACGGCCAACTGGTCTGATGCCAGGGTGGCTCGCGTCTTCGTTCCCTTGCGACAGTTGGCCGACTACGAACTGAGCTTCAGGGCCCTGGCCTTCTCTTATGACAGTGCACCCCAGCAAACGATGACGGTGGTGGTCAACGGTCACGAGCTACGGGAGGTCCTCTCCATTGGTCCCTACTGGGAAGAGCACACCCTCACGCTTCCAGCAGAGTACCTGAAAGCCGGCCTCAACGAGGTATTACTGGAGTTCGCCTACACGGCCTCTCCCCGGGACGTGCTTCCCAGCCACTTTGGCATCGGGAACACGGGAGTGACGTCGCCCGTGGAGATCACCGTCAACAGCGCAGGGTTGAACGCCGGCGATTTCGCCTATATCACCGTCAACGGCCAGGATGCCTCCACCCACCGCCGTGGCTACAACCTGGCGCTCATCGACCCTGGAACGGGAGCGGTGGTCAACCGGGCCGGCTTTGACACGTGGGCCAACGAGTACGAAGCACAAGACCTGGTCGACTTCGTGGCTGATATCCCTCAAGGGTACATCGTTGCGGTTGCGGTCAAGGATGATGGTGCCGCCAATCTCACGGAGGCGGCGGTCGATGCTCTCCGTTCCCTGGGTGCTGAGATCGACCTGCGCGGTACCGAGCATCTCTCCCACGCGCTCATCGGCGTCAAGGGCGCCACGCCCGGGACCGCGCTGGAGGCCTCCGGTGAGAGCAACTCCTACCTTCAGGTAGGCAGGAATCCGGACGATCGTACTCTCTCTGTCGCTATTGATTACGTAAACGTCAGACTGCCATGATCCCCCTCGGGCACCGATTCGAGCGTGGCGATGTGCTGTGCGCTTCGGCACTGGGGTTGGCCAGCTTCTGTCTTTATGTCAAGACCCTGGCTCCGACTCTCCTCATGGCCGATCCGGCCGAGTTCCAGCTGGCTTGTTACACGCTGGGTATCGCCCACCCCACTGGGTACCCTCTCTATCTCATCCTGGGCTGGCTGTGGTCGCACCTCGTGCCCATCGGAGATGCTGCTTACCGCGTCAACCTGCTATCTGCCGCGTTCGCCGCCTGCGCAACCGGGCTCTTCTACCTGTTGGTGCTCCGTGTGTTGCGCATCGCGCGGCACGGCTCCTCGGAGCCGCTAACTCGCGGCCTGGCGGCCCTTGCTACATTGACCCTGGCCGTGTCTCGCACCTTCTGGTCTCAGGCCCTACAAGCCGAAGTCTACGCCCTCAACAGCCTGTTCGTGGTGGCACTGTTGCTACTGCTGCTGCGGTGGTCCGAATCCAGGTCTACCCGGGCGCTGCGGCTCACCGCTCTGCTCTATGGACTCAGCCTCACCCACCACAGCACGATGATCCTCTTCATCCCTGCCTGCGTCCTCTTCGTGTGGCTGACGGACCGCTCACTCTTCCGGAATGCCAAACTGCTGCTGGGGCTGCTGCTACTGGTTGTGGCCCCTCTGGTCCTGTACCTGTACATACCGTGGCGGGCGCCCAGAACCCCCTATCTGTACGTCGAACTGACCCCGGGTCGCACCCTGGAGCTGTATGACAACACGCTGCGCGGCTTCCTGGGCTTCCTGACGGGGGAGATGTTTCTGGGAGAGGTGGGGGTGCAGGCGCCTCCCCTGGAGCGGCTCTCCATGGCCGCCGATCTCCTGCTCAGGCAGTTTGGCATCGCCGGGGTGGCTCTGGGCCTTCTGGGTCTATTGAACCTGGTCCTGGGCGGCAAGGGTTCCCCCGCGCACCGCCTCCTGGCCCTGCTGGCGCTCTCCTACGCTGCCCTGGTGGGCTTCACCCTGGTCTACAACGTTGGTGATATCCACGTCTTCTACACCCCGTCCTACGTCATCTTCGCCGTCTGGATGGGAGTGGGCATGGCTTGGCTGGTAGAGGTGGTCACAGAGGTCCGCTGGGGCGCCTTCTCTGGTGCTCGACCGGCCGCGTGGGCCCTCGTCGCGCTGTTCGCCGTGCTGCCGCTGGCCTTGCTCTGGAACAACTACCGCAGTGTAGACAAGAGCGGGGATCACGAGGCCAGGGCCTGGGCAGAGGGGATGCTCTCGCAGTTAATCCCAGAGGGCTCTATCCTGGTTTCCAATGACCGAAACGAGATCACGCCCCTGCTCTACCTGCAGCACGTGGAGGGGGAACGCCCAGATCTCCTGACCATGTTCCCTCTCATGCTGCCCGGCGAGGAGTACTCCAACGTGGTGCGGGTCATTGACGGGGTACTTGACGTGGGGAGGCCCCTCTATCTGGTGAAGCCCATGCCCGGGCTGGAGATCAAGTACCGGATGGAACCCCTTGGCCCACTGGTGGAGGTCATGGGCCTGGCCATCGACGGGCCGCCAGGCCACGTCACGAACCTTCCTCTCGACGATAGCCTGGTCGTCCTGGGCTATGACCTAAACCCCGATCAGCCGTCAGCCGGCGATGTGTTGCAGGTGAGCCTGTACTGGCGCGTCGCACAGGATCTCTCGAAGGGCTACCACACGTACGTGCATCTGCTGAACGACGAGGGGCAAGCCATTGCCCAGAGCGACCACCGCCCTGGGCAGGAGTATTATCCCTCAAGCTTGTGGAGGCCGGGCGAGACCCTGCTGGACGTCCACGTCCTGTCCATCCCAGCGAACGAGGACGTGAACGCCGTCAGCCTCGTGGCTGGTGCCTACGAGTATCCTTCGCTGGTACCTCTGGGAAGTGCCCTCACTGTGGGCGAGCTACCGATCACCCGCTAGCAGTACCAGATCGGCCCGGAAGGTCGCCCTGCCCTCCCTACAGCACGCGCCCCATCAACCTCAAACTCGCCCTGAGATCCTCAGCCGTCGCCGTATCCCGGCAGACCTCCTCCACCTTCTCATAGGCCTGGCGCTCTTCGTCAACGGCCTCTGCCCGGCGAACCACGACCCATCTTATGGCCGCACCTTCGGCGATGGTACTCAGTGTCGTCAGGGCCGCGGGCAACCACTGCTCTCGCAGGAACCAGACCACCGCGAGCACCAGGAAGGCCACAACGGTGGCCCCGAACACCCAGATGAGGATCGTCCAGAGGTTCCGCCATAGGGCAGCGTCCCGGTGTCTCTGCAGCGCCAACTGGCACAGAAGGCTGACTTCGCTCGCCATGTCCTCACTCGCCTCCATTCTCTGCAGTCCGACCGTACCGGATTGCCCGGCCCGCTCCAACCAGCTATCTGGCCGCGGCACTGACAGCGCGCATCCTGCCCCGGTCCAGCCGGACGGCCGGGCACTCGGCTCCTTGCCTTGAGAGCGCTACATGTCTAACCTGTCGCCGCTCACACCAGCAGACGACAGCTCACGCCTGTCTTCAGTGGCGCAGTCTCAAGTCCGTCTGGTAAGTGCATGCCTGCGGTCCCCTACCATCCAGGATCAGATCTTGAACTGGCCGGTCTGCACCCACTCGCTCTTCAGCAGCGTCCACCAGTCCACGGCCATGGCCTGCAAGACGTACTCGTAGGGCAGCCAGCCATAGCCGTCCTCACCCCATCCCTCTCCCCAGGAGTTCCGGATGAGAAGCGCCCCCGTGGTCTTGGCCTCTTTGCAGATCTGGTTCTCGATCTTGACCTTGTCATCGAACCCCACTGCTGCAACGGCATGGCCCCCAAGTGCCCGCTCTTGGCGGCACGGGTAGGGGATTTTTCCGTCGTCGCTGGCCTGGCTGATGGAGCTGAACACGGTGAAACCGAACATCGAGGGCAATCCCGCTACCAGGAACGACTTGATCCGCGCCAGCAGCTTCTTCTTGTCGGTCCCAGAAGGGTCGAGCCGGAAGTACTGGAGGGTCTGGTAGTTCCTGGCGAAAGAGTAGCAGAAGGCGCTAGGCTCCTTGTCAAAATCCGGTGTCGTGTACGTGTAGGGCCAGTATTCCTCGGGGGGAACGCCAAAGAGGACCAAAGCCCCCATCGTGGTCCGCAGGTACGCGCCGGTGTCACCCGTCCATCTCAGCAGGTTGCGGGTCGCCTTGTACAGGAAGAGCCTGGAGGCGTCGGTGTGCGCCCCGAAGGCCCTGCGCTCGTAGTACTCCAGGATGCCCACGCCAGCATGGGCCGTGCACGACCCGAGGGGACCCTGGTTCTCGATCTCGGAGCACCAACCTCTTAGGTCCGCCGAGGTGGGCACACTCTTGGCAGGCTCTGCCAAGCCGACTTCCCCCAGCATGCCTCTTACAGACTCCTCCTGCCCCAGCTGCGCGAGCCTGGGCGCGATCTCCTGCCTCTCCACCGTGTAGTCCCGAAAATCGGGCCAGTCCCGCAGCCACCCCATCCCTAGCTCGAATCCGATTCTCTCCTCCTGGCCGTACATGGTAGTCAGCTCCTTTCGGCATTCCTGCCTGCTTGCGCCGGAGTCCCGGCAAATACTGGATAACCAGGAATAGCGCACACATCTCCGTGGTAGCGCACTGGGCGACTCACCAGAGCGAGAGGCGCCGTACTCGAGAACTGATGACAGTACAGGTTCTTGCTGGGGCGGCGAAGTAGTGGAACGAAGAGGAACATCTGCCCCGGCGGTTGAAGAAGAGACAGGGGCCACGCTGCATGCCAACATGAGGACGGCGTTGGCTTATCTTCCATTATACTGGAAAACGAACCGTTTGTCAAGCACGGAGTGTACAAACCGACCGCCCATCTCGCCCTCCTGCTCCAAAAACGCCAGTCAAAACGGCATCAGCATAGACATGTCTACCTCTCTCCTGCGCACAGGTGCGGGGAGGCATGGCGTGCCCTACCAAGGAAGTAACTCCAGCGCGGCAAACCCCCACGACTCGGAGCTGCGGGTAGGCCTTGAAGTGCGCGCCACCACTCCACTATCAGCCTCACATTTGTAGCGGCAAGGTACGACCAGTGCCGCTGGCGGGGCTGAGCTCCGTGGCAGTTTGATGTGAATGGTGTCCAAGGCTACGGGAGCGCGAGAGGTCACCGCATCGTTCTGCGCCATCGCCACGGGCTCGTTCCGTGCCCCTTCCGCCGACCCACGCTCGAACCCTAGCGTTCCCGCAGTCCAAGCGTAGGCATGTCGTAGGGATTACGTAGGCTTCGGGCCGGATATCGTAGGCTTGTCGCAGGGCAAGCGTCCAGCACGCCAGAAGGGAATGCGGTATCATGTAGACAGTCAGCAGTGTAGGTCTTTTTCCTCCTTTCGTTCTCCCTCCTCCTAGACCCCAAGGAGGAGGGAGAATCGTTTTTGTAGGCCGCGACCCGATACCTCCGCGGAGCCCCCCTGGCGCACCTGTGCGGGCCCAGTATAATCATCTCAGCTGGGAGGTTGGCCGTGGCTCACCGCATCCCGCTCGTCCTGCTTCTCCTGTCACAGTTACTTGCCAGTGGCTGCGTGCCCTGGCAGGCAGCTCCTCCAACACCATCCGCCAGCCCGGCGGGGCCTCCTCCGACAATGCACGCCTCAACCCCGACTCCAGGACCCCACCCCACGCCTTCGGCGATTCCGCCAGCCTGGATCGCTGAGCAGCAGACAGCCATGACTCGTGAAGCTCAATCAGACGTACTGGCACTGGATTCTCTGACCCGCTATGACATCGACCTGTCCATCGGCATCGAGTCTCTGACCCTCACCGGCCGGCAGACCACGACCTACACCAACAACTCGCCACAGGTGCTCGACGAACTGTATTTCCACCTTTTCCCGAACTCCTCGCGCTTCGCCGCTTCCATGGAGATTGGAGAGCTTTCTGTGGATGGGCTGGCCCGGCCATTTGAATACGAGCGCCAGGGCGCAGTAGCCAAGGTGCCCCTGGCAAACCCTCTGACTCCTGGGGAGACTACAAGCGTAGCGCTGGACTTCACCGCTCGCGTGCCCCACGTGCAGAAGAACTACTATCTGGTCTTCATCATGGCGCAGGGAGTGCTCTCTCTGGGCGATTGGCATCCCCTGGTGGCCGTCTACGATGACCAGGGCTGGAATCTCGCATATCCCGAGGGGACAGTCGGAGAGATAGTCTTCAGCGAGAGTGCGTTCTACAGCGTCCGTCTCCTGCTTCCACAGGGACTTGGTCTCGAGGTCATCGCCACAGGTGTGGAGGCCGAGCACACCATCGGTCCAGACGGCGGTGAGACCTTCGTGTACTACACTGGACCGGTGCGGGATTTCCACCTGGTGATCAGCGACCGGTTTGAGTCGGCGACGAGCAATGCAGGCGAGACTACCGTCAACTCCTACTACTGGCCAGAGCACGAGGAGTGCGGAAGGGAGGCCCTCGGCTTCGCAGCGCGAGCGTTTTGCCTGTACAATGATCTGTTTGGAGCGTATCCCTTCACCGAGCTTGACCTGGCCGAGGCCGACCTCTGGCCGTGGGCCATCGAGTGGCCCGGCCTGATCCTGGTCGGCGAACCACTCTATTCCGACCCCACGGAGGCCTGCGGCGAGTGGCATGTCGTGCACGAGGTCGCCCACCAATGGTGGTACAGTGTCGTGGGCAATGATCAGGTGGACGATCCCTGGTTGGACGAGGCCCTGGCCAACTACTCGACAGTTCTCTACTACGAGATGCTGCATGATCCGCAAACCGCGGCGGCCGCCCTGGAGGAGCACATCAACCACCCATATAAGGGCTATGTGCAGGCCTACGGCGACGGCATCGTAGGCGGTCCAACCAGTCACTACACCAGGGCCAGCTACTATCCTCTGGTCTATGCCAAAGGCGCCCTGTTCTTCGACGCGTTGCGCAGAGAGATGGGCGACGAGTCCTTCTTCCGTGGCCTTCAGAGCTACTACGAGGACTACAAGTACCGTGTTGCCAGGCCTGAGGATCTTCAGCGCACCATGGAGAAGGCACACGGCCAGCCGCTGGGCGAGTTCTTCCAGCACTGGGTGTTCACCGCACAGGGCACCTGACCCGCATCCTGGCCCTTTCCAGGGGGAACAACTGATGGATGATCGGCGTCACATAAGCGACAGAGCAGCAAAGGAGGAATGCCAACCATGTGCAGGACACTGTTCCGCAGATCGGGCCTTGGCCGCTACTCGCTGGCGGCCATGCTCACCGTCGTCCTGATGGTGGGATGTATGCCTGAGCAGCCGCCTCTTGCGTCTCCCCAGCCATCGGAGACCCCGACTCCCCTACCGACGCATCAGCCGCCCGCAGGAATTGGCTTCCTGGCCAGCCCCGCCCTCGTGGACGAGACGGGCTTCGCGAGCTACACGCCTCTGGAAGCCGCTTTGCCCGGCCAGTACGAAGGATACGAGCTTCCCGTCACGCTCCGCCAAATCAGCGACCAGGACCTGTTTGCATTCTCAGTTGATCAGCAGCGGTTGCTTGAGACCAACGGTTTCGTGGTCGTGCCGGCAGAGTACCGAGAGTTCTACACCCTCTATCAGGACGTTCACGATCAACAGAAGCCCCTCTTCATCAGCACTGATTCAGTCCTTCACGTCTACCACCTGCTCTTCGACAAGGTGCTGCGCACCGCAGAGGAGGAGCATTTCAACACGGACCTGGTCAAGGTGACCCGGGGCATGCTGTGGGCCTCCCAGGAGCAACTTCAGAGCTTGCAGGGCACGGCCCTTGAAGAGGTGGCGCGTCGCAACGTCGCCTATTTCGCCGTGGCCCTCAAGCTCCTCGATCCGGGCGCCGAGGTGCCGCAAGAGGTCAAGGATGACGTGCAGGCCGAACTGGCACGCATCGAGGCTCACGAAGGCTTTACGGAGTCTTCCATTATGCCAGGCTACGAGGAGGACTACAGCCAGTACGTCCCCAGAGGGCACTACACCAGGAAT
>Ga0307378_10000374_pt1 | contig 79579 bp, 75 predicted proteins | sample UN1MG_FD_202238 | JGI IMG/M metagenome (GOLD analysis project Ga0307378, IMG submission 202238) | Soil microbial communities from Risofladan, Vaasa, Finland - UN-1 | ecosystem: Environmental > Terrestrial > Soil > Coastal area > Acid sulfate soil | place: Finland: Risofladan, Vaasa | collected... | reverse complement strand
TCACCGTCTCGTGACAGATGTCGATGCCCCGCTCGGAGAGCAGATCCTCGACCTGTCGCAGCGACAGCGGATAGCGGATGTACATCATCACCGTGAGGCGGATAACCTCGGGTGAGCTGTTGAAATAACGGAAGGGATTGCGCATCGTCGGAGGCTAAGTATCCCCGCTAGGAGACTCAAGCCAATTTGCTCTGACAATGCCAGCATGACCTGTACGGGGCACTCGATCTGTTCGCGCAACCAACCACCTGCGATATCTCCGTGGATTTGATCGATAGGTTCTCGACTGAACAACTCGCCCTCAAACGCGAGCGCGGCATTGCCGATCAGCCCCAGCCCAGCGAACTCCATTTTGCCCTACTCGGCAAGCGGCCTCCAAAGATCTAAGCTGAACGCCGCACAAAGACCGCCGCCCCGGACCGGTTAGGCCAGTACCGCTTTCGTGATGATCGCCCCACTGGCAGCGATGGTGCCAAGACCGGCAATGCGGGACAGGGCCCGTCCGAATGGCAAGTACTTCTCGGTGATCACGAACAAGGCGAGTGCGAGGATGACCGTTAGATTCATCACACCCCCGACGAAGAGGACAAGCATCAGCGCCCAGCAACAGCCGACGCAGTAGACGCCATGGACGAGGCCCATGTGAAACGCACCGGTAATGCCGCTCCGCCAATGGTCGGCAAGGAAATGCACCGGACTGCGACAGCGGCTTAGGCAGGCATCCTTGGCGGGTGTCAGCTGGTAAGCACCGGCGATCGCCAGTGTCCCCGCCGCTGCCCATGGGTGGGTCACGACCATCATCGGCGACAGGACGCCCGCGGTATCGAGCAGCCATTGCAGGCCCACCGCCAGCGCCGCAAAACCGAGCCACAACACCACATAGCCTGCAAGGAACGCGGCGGCGGGCACATACAGGCCAAACGTTTCCCTGCGCCGGCGTACATGGCGCGCGTAAAGCAAAACCATCGGCGCCGCGCTCGGCACCATCATGGCAACCATCATCGCCAACCACATTACCACCAAGAGAAAGGTGTTGCTGACTGTCCATGGCATCGACACTGTCATGTTCATGCCCGCCATCCAGCGAGCAAACCCGATCGTGTACCACGCCGTTACCAAAACGACCGCCGCTAACGCCGCGCCAACGACGAAGCGATCGCGCGAAACCAGCCTTTCTGTGGCTGTCGCTTCAAGCATCACGGTCCTAGAACGTCACCTGGGGGTAGGATGCCTCGGGGACGATGCCTTGCGGCCCATAGGTCGCGGTGGTGAGGAAGCCGAAGCGCTGTGTGTAGTCCTGGGCGAGCGCGCCTTTGCCCCAGAAATCGACGCTCGCCATTTCCGCCTCGCGGTACTCGAACCCCATTGGTAGCCGGATCGACGCCCGGAAGGCATTGTTTGTCACCGGGTTGCGGATTGGGGATAGAATTGCTTCCATGACACCGTTGACTGCGAAGCGCCCGGCAGCGGCGGCGATATCAAAATCGAACGCAATGTCAGCGAAGATTGGGTCGTACTCTTTTTCGATCGTCGAGCCATATATTGCAAATACGGTGGATGGTTCCTGCTCCTTGCCGCCAAGGATGGCAAACAGGGCGTCGCGCTGGTCATCGTCGGCCCGTTGATCGATGACGACCTGGTAGTGGCCGCGGCCCTCGTGGATCGGTCCTGGCCAGCGGTAGAGGCCGGCCACTTTCAGACCGTTGAGCGGGGTGTCGCCGAAGTGGCCTTCGACGATCTCCATCGCCTCCAGACCTTCGCAGAACCCCTGGGTCGGCGGCGCCATGAATTCGCAGGGGCACCCGTAGTCGCAATTGCACACCACGATTTTGCGCGTCTTGATCAGCCAGTCCACATATGGCATCACGCTGCACCTCCCGCTATGCGTTGAACCGACATTCGTCAGATGACAAGGATCTGTGTCAACGCTCACATTCCGCTCGGGTACACTAAGCTAAAGGCGGTGTCCCCTGTTGCGAAAAGAAGCAGAAAAAGCGGCAGCGACATTCACCTTCGCTTGCCCGTCCGAATTGGGTCATTCGGCGACATGAGCGGCCCACACGCGGATGTCCGAAAAGTGCTCTAAACCGGACATTGAATCGCGCTGGCAGTGTCAGAGCAAATCAGCTTGAGCCGGGATGTGGTATTCCATAGCTTGCAGCGATGCAAAATCCCTTCCGCTATTTCAACAGTTCGCCCGCGATCATCCGGCTTGCGGTGATGATGTATCTTCGCTATCCGCTGTCGCTGCGACAGGTCGAGGATATTCTGTTCGAGCGGGGCATCGACATCTGCCACGAGACGGTTCGGTACTGGTGGAACCGGTTCGGTCCGATATTTGCGGCCGCGATCAGGAAGCGACGCCTTCATCGTCGGTCGTTTTCGCAATGGCGCTGGCACCTGGACGAGGTGTTCGTCAGGATCAATGGAGAGACGCGTTATCTCTGGCGTGCGGTAGATCACGAAGGTGAGGTGCTTGAGGTCTTCGCGACGAAGCGCCGGGATCGCAAGGCTGCGCTGAAATTCCTGAAGCGCGCGATGAAGCGTTACGGCCGACCCCGATCAATTGTAACCGACCGGCTACGGTCGTACCGATCGGCGATGGGAGTAATCGGCAACGCCGTGGGAGGAGCAGGAGACGGCGGTGTTTGGCTGAACCAATTATCGTCTGCTCACGGGCGCTGGTTTTGAGCGGATCGCCCAGTGCCCAACCATGGACGGCAAGCTGATTTTGATTATCCTGTCGACTATCGACACCAATCTGTCCGACAGGTTTATAAAATGCCCATTGCAGGCCGCGATCAGGCCATAGGCAACATTGTCAAGTGGTCCGTCAGGGACGACTGGACCCTCTACCGGGAGCAGGTGTTTGCCGAACATCTGGCTTCCGTTGCGGACAATTTCGATGTGACGGTCGAGGAACTCGTCGAAAACTTGGGTGACGCCTTCGGCATGCTGTACGGCGTGATCCTGGAAGACTTCTTCACCGCCCGGTTCGGTGACAATAGCGAACTCAACGTCATCGACGATTACCTGAAGCGCCGGGGCTGGCGCGAGACGGTTTCCGCCAAGCGATATCTGACGGCAATCCGAGATTCCGCGATCTCTCTCTATGAAGTCGTCGACCTCGATCTCGGCAAAGCCATGACGGTGCGGGATATGATCCGTGGCGGAGAGCCTGTGACCGTCGAGGAAAAGCTGGGCTCGGAGAGCGCCGCCCGGTGGGACCGCATTGCAGCCCGGCTAGTGACGGTCAACAACAAGCCCTGTTTCACGGGTGGCATGCTCCTGCTGTCCCATGAAGCGTCCAGCAAGTTCATGGCCGTGTTCGAGGAAGCGGCTAAGGCCCTCAGGACCAAGCTGCGCCGCGAGGCGAAGAAGCAGGGTGAGAGCCCGGAGATCGCCCCTGAGGCCGTCAAGGCGTTACTTCTGCAGAGTTCGGGGGCCCGCTTGTTCACCCAGGCGTGGCTGATTGATGCTCTCGGGCAAATTAACGCCCCCCTGCCGGAAATGCGCAACACCGATGGCGACAAGATCATGTTTTCGGAGGTCCGCTTTCCCATCACCGGGGACGAGGCCAAGCTGATCGCTATCATAGATGGCATCGAGAACGTCGAAAGGAATGCGCCGGCAGAAGCGAGTTGGACATGGCACGGCCGGGGCTCTCCCTCGCAAAGGATGGCCGCGAAGAAACGTGAAGGCCTGACCTTCCAATCCGTGGACGACAGCGGTCGCACATCCCTCGGCAGCATCGAGGTCAAAAACGAAGCCCTTCTGCTGAGTACGAACTCCAGGGAGCGGGCAGAAAAGGGGCGCGATCTTTTGGCATCTCATCTGGGCTCCCTGGTCGGTCCTGCCCTCATATCCCATGAAGACATCGACAGAGCTCTGGAGAGATCAAAAGGCTCTCAGTCATCAGACAAAGACGACATCCCGCCTGAGATCGCGGCGCAAATTATTCACAACTACCTCGACGACCATTACCGGCGAACCTTGGATGATCCACTGCCTTTCCTCAACGGCAAGTCACCGCGTCAAGCGGCAAAGACCAAGAAGGGTCGTGCGCAGGTGATCGAATGGCTGAAGCGATTGGAAAACTCCGAACACCGCCGGAGTACAGCAGATGGTCAAGCGCCATACGACTTGACCTGGATGTGGAAGGAACTGAACCTCAACTGCGAGCATTAAGGCCGCCAACGTCGCCTCGCTCAGCGAGTCGTTGCGCGCTTCGGGAAACGGTCGCGCCGCCGTGCTCACGCTATGCGGGCCTGTTTCTTTAGGTTCGGACAGACTCTGCCTGTATTTCTCTTTGCATCGGCCCCGCCGCCATGCGCTCCAGTTGCACCAGCCGGCGCATGTTGTAGGCCAACACGCCATTCAACAACTGGCGCATACGCAGGCCCGCGCATCCACGCGCCACACAACGCCCACTTCGGGTGTGAATCGGCGTGCCGTTTGACCCCCAATCGGCGTTGAACATTGACCCCACCCTACAACCTGCAATGTTTTGAATCTGCATGAGAACCCTTGGTTGGTCGGGGGTCAATTTTGGACGCCGATAACCCCGCTCAGGGGGTCAAAATTGCACGCCGAAACACAAGTAGGGCAAGCAAACAGACGGCGATTGGGCACGCCGGTCGGCCAAGAGCGGGCATTACGCCTTTTACATCACCGGACTTCGAGAGTGATCTGGTTGATCTTGCCGGCAAATCGTGTCTCCGGGCCGATGCCGATACCCTCAGCGACCGGTGTCTGATTATCGATGCCTACGTCAGCGGTTTCGTCCGCCGAGAAGATATTGGGCTGGGTCTTCTCAACACGTCCTTCGGCAACGGATTCTCCATTCACGTACAGGGTTGCCTTGCCACCCTTGCCAACTCCATCCCCGTCATAAGCGAAGTCGAGGATGACGCTGGCCGGCCCCTCTGACAAAGCTTCCGGTGCGGCAATGGTGTAACGCGCCAACCCGAGGAAATTGTAGGTGTAGTGTGGCTTGCCATCTTTCATGTACAGCGACCAGCCGCCGAAGCGCCCACCCTGCGACAGGATCGCACCGTTTGCGCCACTGGCGGGAATTTCGAGTTCGGCGGTGATCTTGCTCGACCGGTTCTTGATGTTCATGAAGGTGTTTTCCAACATCCCCTGCATCCCCTCGTAGAGGGTAAGGGATGTGCGATTACCCAATAGATCGGGTCGGCCCGCGAGTGTCGGGTTCGTGCGTTCGATGGTTCGGTCGTCCAGGGGCAACACGTGGTGCTTCTTGGCCTCCTCCATGAACAGGGCTTGCATCTGTTCAAGCTTTTCGGGCTGCTCCGTGGCGAGGTTGTTGGTGAGGCTAAAATCGTTCCTCACATCGTAGAGCTCCCAGACGTCGGACGTCAGCGGCTGCAGGTTACTCGTCTGCCAAGGCGCGCGGTGGATGGTTCGGGCGAGCCAGCCGTCGTTGTAGATGGCACGATTGCCGAACATCTCGAAATACTGAGTCTTGTGCCGCTCCTCGGCGCTCGCATCATTGAAGGCGTAGAGCATACTGGTGCCTTCGATGGGCGTTTGCGGTGTGCCATTGACGATCTTTGGCTGCGGCAAACCCGCGGCTTCTAGGATGGTGGGGGCAATGTCGATGACGTGCGAAAACTGACTGCGCAGGCCACCGCCCTCATTGATCCCCTTGGGCCAGTGAATAACAGTGCCATTACGGACGCCGCCGAAGTCCGAAGCCACCTGCTTCGTCCACTTGAACGGCGTATCGAAGGCAACCGCCCAACCGGCCGCCATGTGCGGGAAAGTTTGCGGACCCCCCCACTTGTCAATGAGCGGGATCAGGTCTTCCACCTTCTCGGCCACGCCATTGAAATAGGTCATCTCATTGTACATGCCGACGAAGCCACCCTCGGCGCTCGTGCCGTTGTCACCAGCGATGTAAATGAACAGTGTGTTGTCCAACACTCCCATGTCTTCCAGCGCCTTCACAAATCGCCCGATCTCGTGATCGGTTTGCTCCAAAAATCCTGCGAATACCTCAGCCTGGCGGGTGAAAAGGCGGCGATGTTCCGCCGGCAGCGAATTCCATGCCGCTATGTCCTTCGGCCTGTCGGCTAGTCGGGTGTCAGCCGGGATCACGCCCAGCTTCTTCTGCCGCTCGAGCGTTTCATTCCGAATTTCGTCCCAGCCCACGTCGAACCGGCCCTTGTACTTGTCTGCCCACTCTTTCGGCACATGGTGGGGCGCATGGACTGCGCCGGTGGCAAAATAGACGAAGAAGGGCTTGTTCGGCGTCATCGAGTGCTGGGCCTTCACCCAGTTGATGGCCTGGTTCGTCATGTCCACGGTGAAATGGTAGCCTTCCACCTTCGGAGGATCGACCTTGATGACGCCGTCGTAGACGAGCGGATACCATTGGTCAGTTTCGCCACCGATGAAGCCATAGAACTTGTCGAAACCCTGTTTGGTGGGCCATCGGTCAAATGGGCCCGACACGCTCGTTTCCCACGCTGCGGTTTCGTGCCACTTGCCGAAAGCGCCGGTGCTGTAACCGTTTAGGCGGAGCATTTCCGCCAGCGGCGCAACGCTGTTTGGAATCTGCCCGGTGTTGCCCGGGAACGCTGTCGCCGTCTCCATGATCGAACCCGCATTCGCGGTATGGTGATTTCGACCGGACTTAAGCGCGACCCGTGTTGGCGAGCATAGCGCCGTCGTATGGAAATTGTTGAAGCGCAGGCCGGACTGGGCAAGCGCGTCCATCGTCGGCGTATTTATTGGACCGCCGAACGTGCTGGGGCCTCCGAACCCGATGTCGTCGATCAGCACGATCACGACGTTGGGTGCTCCTTTGGGAGCGGTTACCTCGAAACGCGGGGGTGCTTTGGCGTTACGTGCGTCTAGCTCACTGTAGGTCGGTGGCGTAGGCTCCGCGATTGGCAGCACCGTGCGATCCAGGCTGTCCTGTGACGACGCTGCTGTCACCCACAGCGCAAAGGCAGCCGTGGCGGCAAAAATGCCTCGCTTGCGGAAGATCTCCATCGGTTGTGCCTCTTTCGCGCTGTTTTTGTGGGAGTTAGGCCAAGTGGGCGGCATGCTAGGGATCGACTATGTCCGCTTTGGGTCGATGCTGTCGATAAAGTCGGCGACGAGTAGCGCGCGGGCAACAATCGAATCCAGGTGCCGCGTTTTTTGAATCAATGTTGCGCGCCAGACTCCTATCTTGAATCAATGTTGCTCACTCGCCCCTCGAAAAACGTTTATCGACAGCATCGGTCATTCGGCGACATGAGAGGGCCACGCGCTGATGTCCGAAAAGTGCTCTAAACCGGACATTGAATCGCGCTGCGTAAATGTCACTGAAGTGTCCTGACCACAAACATTCTCGGTCTTTCGTCATGTCCTAGGACTGCGGTTGCCCGCCAGCTTGCTTCTTGGAAGGCTGACCCGTCATCGATCATCGCCACCATGGGTGGGGAGCTTGAGAGCGTCAGCTTCAGTCCTGTCCGTTTGTTTCAGGAATTGGCACCCGATTTGGCACCGAACATCGACAAGAAGAAGAGAACTCCGGGCGAACGCGGCAACAATCAATGCGTGGAAGGTCTCAAGATCCAAATCGAATGGTGCTGCGCTATCACGCAGCTCGACTTGATGTCCGCGCTCGTGAACATGCGTTGCCGTCCATTCGGCAATTTTCCGCGTCTGCCCTTCGGTCGTTCCATAAACAATCAGGACGTTCACCAAATCCCTCCGATGAGTCCACGTCCTAGTTCGTCAGCGGATGCATTCCCAAAGTTGGATTTCCTCATCTAGCTGATCAAGCTCCATCCCTTTGAAATCGCCACGCGAGACGACGCCCCAAATCTTTCCGTTCTCGACGACTGGAAGATGACGGAAGCCTCGATCGCACATCTGCCGCAGCGCGTCGATTGCGCGGCTATCGGGAGCGATCGTGATTGGATTTGGTGTCATCGCCTGTTCCAGCGGGGTTACCTCGGCATCCTTGCCTTCAGCAAGCGCACGCACTGCATCGCGGGCGGTGAAGATGCCGATCAAGCGCTGTTGGTTGTCGACAACCAGCACCGAGCCGGTACGGCGCTTCCACATGCGCCGGCACGCTTGCTGCACCGTTTTATGCTCCGCCAGCACAAGCGGCTTTTGGTCTCTGACGATGTCCACGAGCTTTCGGTTGGTCATGGTGCCTCCGTTCCGGTAGGAGGTCGGGCCAAAATATGGCCGCGCGGCACCGGGCGAGATCGCTCGCCCTAGCCTCAAGCTGCGCTGGCGAACGTCTTGGCTATGGCAAACGTAATGCCGCTAGCGAGCCGGCTCCTTAATGTAGATCAATTTTTGAGGGGTAGCCCGCTGCACAGTTTCGACGACCCGCCTCCGGTCTCAGTAGCCGGTTTGCCGCACGCCACACGGTTCCAACCGCTTGTGTGGTCGGCGTCGCTAGCGATGCGCCGCGAGCCCGGCCCGCCTATGCCGGCCTTTTGCGCCTCGCTTGATCCATCTCAAAGCCCTCCGGCGAAAAGGAGATCTAAGTTCTTGTGGCGTTGGGATAAAGCGCACGCCCAACTCTGGCGGCCCTGACCGAACGAATGGGGATCGCTCCGATCGGGGTCGTCCTCAGTATGCAGCGGGCCCGCTAAGGTGCCAGCGAACTAAGCCAAACAATGCAGAGGCCCCATTGACGGCGGGAGCGCGGCGGGAGTTAACAGTCTCCCTGGGTGAAGTCGGATGACAACCGTACAGCACGTGCTCGATAAGAAGGGCAACGATGTCCATTTCATTCATCCAGGCGCGTCTGTGTTCGACGCCCTCAAACTGATGGCCGAAAACGACATTGGATCATTGGTCGTGCTAGAGGGCGACAAGCTTGTCGGCATCATCACCGAACGGCATTATTCGCGCGAGATTGTTTTGAAAGGCAGGACGTCACCGGGGACTCTAGTCCGGGATATTATGTCGACTAAGGTCATTTGTGCGCGACCTGACCAGCCAGTGGACGAGTGCATGGCCGTAATGACCGCACGGGCCGTGCGCCATCTCCCGGTACTCGAACACGGACGACTAGTTGGCATAGTTTCGATTGGCGACATGGTAAAAAGCGTTATCGGTGATCAGAAGTTCATTATCGAACAGCTCGAACACTACATCCATGGTGACCGGTGAGCGGCTGGCGCGCGCGATAGGGTGCGACGGTCCAGGAGACGCTGCCAGTGTCGAAGTCTCGGCTCCGGCCGTGGCGTCCCCGACCGTAAAACCGGTCACGACACCCAACCCCGCAGGGGAAATGGGGTCAGCGCGGCGAGAGAAGTGCGCCGGGAGCGAGGGGAGAGAAAGGTGATCCCGGGGGAAAGGGGCGAGCGGCGAGAAGCCGGTCCTTCGGGTCCAGCCTGGCCTCTCGGAGAGCGGCTAATTTACATCTAACCGCCGAGCATCGTCGCGCCGACTCATGCCCGCCCCAGTTTTAGGAGCCAGCATCGTAACTGCACAAACGAGCACGGCCATGCGCTGGCGTTGCGCGGAGTTGGTCATCGAAAGCGGTTTTCCAATATGCTCGTTCGTTCGCGGCCCGTTTCGGCTTTGTGCAGGGGGTGATTGGAAAACCGATGTGTTTGATTTTGTTGGGGGAAAGTGGGTTTCTGCGCTAATACAGGATCATGGCAGGAAGCGAAAGCCGGTACGAAGCGTTTCTCGAGGCGCGCGAGCGCGACGGCTTGCGACGTGATCTCACGCCGGTCGAGACGGGCGCTGCGAGGACCATCCGCATCGGCGGCGAGGCCTATCTCAATCTCGCCAGCAACGACTATCTCGCCCTTCGCTTCCACCCGGCCCTGGTTGAGCGGGCGCGGGCCTGGGCGGCGGAGCATGGCGTGGGCTCCGGCGCTTCGCGCCTCGTTACCGGCAATCTGAGCCTGTTCGCCCCGATCGAGGCCAAGATCGCGACGTTGAAACAGAAGCAGGCCGCCCTGATCCTGGCCTCGGGCTTTCAGGCCAATGCCGCGGTGCTCCAGGCACTCCTCGACCGCGCCGTGCTCGGGGCCGAGCCGCTGGTCTTCTCCGACCGCTTCAATCATGCCAGCATGCATTTCGGCTGCGCCGCGGCGGGTATACGCGAAATCCGCTATCGCCATGGCGACGCCGCCCATCTCGGCGAGCTTCTCACGCGGCATCAAGACGCTGGCAGGCCGAAATTCATCCTCACCGAGAGCGTGTTCTCCATGGATGGCGATGTGGCGCCATTGGCCGAGATCAGCCGGTTCGCGCGCGAGCACGGCGCCATGCTCATCGTCGACGACGCCCATGCCACCGGCATTTTGGGGGAGGGCGGGCGCGGTCTCTCCGGCGAAGCGGACATCGTCGTCGGCACCTTCTCCAAGGCGCTTGGCGGCTTCGGCGCTTACGTGGTCTGCTCGGCCGTTTTGCGCGACTATTTCATCAACCGGTGCAGCGGGCTGATCTATTCGACCGCGTTGCCGCCACCGGTGCTCGGCGCCATCGACGCCGCCCTCGATCTGTTGCCGAGCCTCAAGCTTGAGCGCACCCGTGTTGCCGACCTCGCGCTGCGCTTCAGATTGGGCGCACGGGCACTCGGCTTCGACACCGGCGCCTCGACCACCCAGATCGTGCCGCTGATTGCCGGCAGCAATCACGCCGCGCTCACTCTAAGCCAGCGGCTGCGCGAGGCGGGGTTCTTCGCCACCGCGATCAGGCCGCCGACCGTTCCGGCGGGAACCGCAAGGCTCAGGCTCGCCTTCACTGCGGCGCATCGCGAGGCCGATATCGACGCCTTGCTCGATGCGCTCGACGACCGCGCTCTGCCGCGCACCGCCCTCGGCTAGGCGCGCTCATCCATGCACTTTGTCTTCGTCCATGGCTGGGGCTTCCATGCCGGCATTTGGCGCGCGCTCCTCGACCAGCTCCCGGGGGCGGAGACGAGCCTTGTCGATCTTGGCTTCATTGACGGCGGGCCGGAGGGGATGAGCGGCTGGCCGGAAGACGCCATCGCCGTCGGCCATTCGCTTGGGGTTCTGTGGTTGCTTCAGTGCGCGGGCGAAAGCGAGCGGCGACCGTTCCGCGGTCTGGTCAGCATGCAGGGCTTCGACTGCTTCAATTGCCACATCCCGCGGTCGCGGGTCGCCGGCATGCGCCGCGAGCTCAAGCGGGATGCGAACGCCACCCTCCAAGCGTTTTGGCGCGCTAGCGGCACCGAGGCCTTCGCCCCGGCGGACGCGCTCAATGTGGAGCGGCTCGATGAAGGCCTCTCCTGGCTGATGGACTGGGACGCCCGCGCGGCAAGGTCAGAGCTTGGTTGTCCGGTGCTGGCGCTTGCCGCCCGCGACGACACCGTCGTGCCCGCAGCGATGAGCGCGAGCATCTGGGGGGACGACAAGATCCAATGGGCGCAGGATGGCGGCCATGTGCTACCTCTGATTCACCCTGAATGGTGCGCCCGCCATGTCCTCGATTTTGCGCATGCTCTCCCATCGTAGCGCGGCGATTGCCCGCAATTTCGGCGCCAAAGCTGCGTCCTATGACGATCACGCTGATCTTCAGCGGACGGTTGCGGCGCGCCTCGCCCGCCTGTTGCCGCCGCTCCGGTCGCCCCGCGTGCTCGAACTCGGCTGCGGCACCGGAGTTTTCAGTCGCCACCTTGCCGAACGCTATCCAGACGGCGAGCTGATCCTGACCGACCTGGCCCCGGCCATGGTCGAGCAATGCCGCCGCAATCTCGGCAGCGTCGCCAATGCGCGCCTTGGCTTCGAGGTCATGGATGCCGCGCGGCCGAGTGTCCGAGGTCCCTACGACCTCATCGCCACGAGCATGACGCTGCATTGGCTGGCTGATCCCGAGGCCGTGCTCGCCCGTCTCGGCCGGCTGCTCGCGCCAGGCGGAGCCCTGATCTATGCGAGCATCGGGCCCGACAGCTTCGCCGAATGGCACGCCGTGCTTAAGGCGCGAGGTTTGCCGCGCGGGCTCCCCGAGCTTCCTTCGCTTCCCGGGATTGTCGACGAAGACAGATTGGCCGTCGACGCCGGCACCCTTGCCTTCCTCCGCCGCATCAAGTCGATCGGAGGTCTGACGCCGAGGGCAGGCTACACGCCGCTTTCGCCGGGTGCGTTACGCGGCGCCATCCGCGCCACCGACGCGCAACATGACGGGCGCGTCACCTGGCACATCGTCTATGGCTGCGTCGAGGCAAGCCAGTCGAGCCCCTCGATGAGACCGGCATAGGCGCGGTCAAGCTCCGCGTCGGTGATGCAATAAGGCGGCATGAGATAGACGGTCGGGCCGATTGGCCGGATATTGAGGCCGTGGCACAGAAACCAGGACTTCAAGGCCTGGCTCCGCGTCGATTGATAGCCGGCCTCGCCCTTCACATCGAAGGCCAGGATCGAGCCCTGCACGCGCGGACGCGCCACATCCTGGCGGCGCTTTAGCTCCGCCATCATGCCCCGATGACGCCTCTCGATCCGGGCGATACGCCCGAGCGTATCCTCCTCCTGGAACAGGCCGAGCGAGCGCAGCGCCACCGCGCAGGCGAGGGGATTGGCGGTAAAGGAATGGCCATGGGAGAGGGCGCGGTCGAAGCTCTCGCCCAGAAAGGCCTCGAACACTTTTTCCCGCGCGACCGTGACCGCCATGGGCATGTATCCCGCGGTCAGCCCCTTCGACAGGCAGACGAGGTCCGGCGCGACACCAGCCTGCTCCATGGCGAACAGGGTTCCCGTGCGCCCGAAACCCGTCGCCACTTCATCGAAAATGACGAGGGTCCCCGTCTCATGCGCGATCTCCACGATGCGCTTGATAAAGTCAGGGCGGCAGAGACGCATGCCGCCGGCGCCCTGGAGCAAGGGCTCGATGATCAGCGCGGCAACGTCATGCGCGCCGTTCCACAGCCGATCCTGAAGCGCGGCAATCGCTCCCGACTCCCGGTCCTCGGCCGCCTCGTCGCCGTCGAACGTATAGGGAAAGGGGAGAACCGCCACCTGGCACATCAGGCCGCGATACAGATTGAAGAAGCCGGAGCCCCGGCCGAGCGACATCGCTCCCAGAGTATCGCCGTGATAGCCGCCGTCGAAGGAGATGAAGGAGCGGCGCCGCGTCTCGCCGCGATTGGCCCAATATTGGAACGCGATCTTCAGCGCGACCTCGACCGAGGTTGACCCGTCGTCGGAGAAAAACACGCGGGAGAGGTCGGCCGGAAGCAGCTCCGCCAAGGCCGTGGCGAGATCGACCGCGGGCTGGTGGGTGAAGCCCGCGAACATCACATGCTCGAACCGTCCGGCCTGGCGCGCGAGAGCTTCGTTCAGCCTGGGATGGGCGTGGCCGTGGGTGCAGGTCCACCAGGATGAGACCAGATCGAGGATCTCGCGCCCTTCCGCATCGAACAAAGATGCGCCCAGCGCGCCGGTGAGAAGGAGCGGTTCGGCTTCGGTCGCGTGCTGGGTGAAGGGATGCCAGACATGCCGCCGGTCCCGCGCGATGATGTCCTGCGCGAGCGCGTCCCGAAGCGGCGCGCCGCCAGACTCTGCCTTGTCCGGGGCGTCGCTCACGGCAGGGCTCGCGCCAGTTTCAACAAATCCAGCTCCGGTTGGATCGCAAGCAGGCTCGCACGCGTCACCGCCGGAAGCCAGGGGATCTCGGCGATCACGTCAACCTGACCGTAGCGCTCGATCGCCGCCCGGTTATGCGGTGTCTCTGGTCCGCTGATGACGATGCCGGCAAGCGGCAGGCCGCGGCGCCGCAGCGCCTCGAGCGAGAGTAGCGTGTGGTTGATGGTGCCGAGGGTGGAGCGCGCGACGAGGATGACCGGCAGATGCAATTCCGCGGCAAGGTCGATGACGTAGCTTTCGTCGTCGAGCGGAACCAGCATTCCGCCAGCGCCCTCGACCACCAAGAGCCGCTCGGAGCGAGGCGGCACGAGCTTGGTCATGTCGATGCGAATGCCGGCGCGGCGCGCCGCTTCATGGGGCGCCATTGCCTCCGGCAACACATAGGCCTCGGGCACGATCCGGTCTGCGGGGATTTCGGCCAAGCGCAGCACGGTCGCGGAATCCGTCTCCGGCTCGGTTCCCGCCTGCACCGGCTTCCAATAGCAGGCATCAAGATGGGTGAGCAGCCAGACCGAAACGAGCGTCTTGCCAACGTTGGTGTCGGTCCCGGTGACGAAAAAACCTTGCAAAACAGTCGATCCCCAGAAGGAGTGGGCATGGGCGCTTGAACCTTAGAAACCTCAAGCCAAAAGGCAAGGTCTCCTCATGCTTCGTCGCTTCTGCGTGCTGTTGGTAGCTCTCGCCGCATTTGCCTGCGTCGTGCCGGCGGAGGCCAGGACCCTGCGCATGGCCTATGACGCCGACCCCACCTCGCTCGACCCGCATGAACAGCTTGCAAGCGCCACGCTCCAATTCTCCCACCTGGTCTTCGATCCGCTGCTGCGCTTCCGCAAGGATCTCACGCTTGAGCCCCGGCTGGCGACCAGCTGGGAAAAGATCGACGATCGCACCACGCGCTTCCATTTGCGCGCGGGGGTGCGCTTTCACTCCGGCCGCACGTTGTCGGCGGCGGATTTGGTCTGGACCTTCAATCGGTTGAAGCACAGCCCCGACTTCAAGGCCTTGTTCGAGCCCTTTAGTGAGGCCAAGGCGGTCGACGATCTCACCGTCGATCTCATCACCAAGGGCCCTTATCCGCTGGTTCTGAACCTCGCCACCTACATCTTCGCCATGGACCGCGAATTCTATGGGGGCATGGATGAGCGTGGCCGCGCCAAGGATGAGATCGTCAAGCATGGCGCGTCCTTCGCTTCTACCCACCCCGCGGGCACGGGGCCGTTCATCGTCACCGAGCGCGAGCAGGGGACCAGGCTTAAATTCAAGCGCTTCGCCGATTATTGGGACAAGGACTCGCCCGGGAATGTCGATGAGATCGTGTTCACGCCGATCAAGGAGCCCGCCACCCGTGTCGCCGCGCTGCTGGCGGGCGATGTGGACTTCATCGCTCCCGTGCCTCCCACCGATGTTGACAGGATCGAAAGGAGCCCGTGCTGCACGCTCGTGACCATGCCAAGCGCGCGGCCCGTGACCTTCGAGCTCAATCAGAACAGGGTTCCCGCCTTCAAGGACCCCCGCGTGCGGCTCGCCATCAATTATGCGGTGAACCGTCAGGGCATCGCCGAGAAGATCATGCGCGGCTTCGCCACGCCGGCGGGGCAGCTCAGTCCGCCCGGCTATGCCGGCCATGACCCCGCGCTCCAGCCTCGCTTCGATCTCGCCAAAGCGAGGATGTTGATGGAGCAGGCTGGTTATGCCGACGGTTTCTCGGTGACGATGATGGCGCCGAACAACCGCTATATCGAGGACTACCGCATCGCCCAGGCGATCGCGGCCATGCTCGCCAAGATCAAGATCAAGGTCGATCTTCAAACCATGCCCAAGGCGCAATATTGGCAACGCTTCGACGAGCGTGCCGCGGACATGATGATGATCGGCTGGCAGTCCGACACGCAGGATTCGGCCAACTTCTATGAGTTCCTGGTGATGACGCCGGACCCGAAGACCGGCTACGGCCAATATAATGCCGGCACCTATTCCAACCCCGAAGTCGATCGGCTCACGCTCGCCACCCAGACCATGACCGATGCGGAAGCGCGCGCCCGGAGGCTGAAGGAGATCGAGCGCATCCTGCATGACGATGCGGCGCTCGTGCCGCTGCATTGGCAGCATCTGTCCTGGGCGGCGGGCAAAAATGTCCATATCGAGCCCGTGGTCAGCGTCATCGACATGCCCTATCTCGGCGATCTGGTGATGGATTAGGGCCGGGTGGTCGGGATTCCCGGGTTTTTCGCCCCAATACCGGCGATGGAGTCGGAGCGCCTCTCGCGCTATCCTATGAGGCGAGGGGGCTGACCATGACTCCCGCCTATTTGCGCCTCGATGCCCGGCCACGGTTGCCTCACCGCTCCCGTGCCATGGCGATTATGGCCGCGCTCGGGCTCGTGACCGCGCTCCTTTCAAGTTTGCCGTCGCCGCTCCCCGACATCCGCCTGACCGATCCGGACATCCTAATCAACGCGCGCGCGGTTCCCCTCCACGCCGGGGTTGCCTTCGGCATCATGCTCGCCACCGTGCTGTGGGCGTGGGTCAATCGCGACGCGACCAAATGCGTGCTGGTCATGGCGCTGACGCTGCTCGGCTGGATTGCCGCCGTCAACACCGCCAATGATGTCATCAATGCGGTACAAGGCTCCGCGCTGTTCGGCAGCATGGATGGCGCCAAGGCCAATCGCGAGATTGTCGCTTGGCTCGGAGGCGGCTTCCTTGCGGGAGCAGTCGGGGCCGGCCTGACGGCTTTCGGCGTCGGAACCCTCGCTACCGCCATGCGACGGCCCGAGGCCTGGATGCTGGTGGTCCTCGTTGGCGCGATCGCCGGCTTGCTGCTCTATCCCGCCGCCCGGCTCGACGCCATCATCGTGCTGTTCGTGCCGTGGCAATGCGCGGTTGCGGTGGCGATCGCCTTCGTCTTGACCTGGCGCCATCAATGAGGGAAGGCGCCACAATCAGGAATTGACGACCACCCCACCGAGAGTCATCACCTATATTTCCGGCCGTTGGGTTTTCCTGAGTCAAATTCGATGCAAGCGCTTGCCACTGGCCTAGCGTTCTTTGCCAAGCGCGCGGCCCAGGCCATCCTCGTCATGCTCGCGATCGCGGTCATCGCCTTCGCCGTGAAGGGGGCGCTTGGCGATCCCTTGCGCGAGATCATGGGCGAGGCTGTGCCCGAGGCCGAGCGGGCCGCGCTCAGGCATGAACTCGGGCTCGACGCGCCCTGGCCCGCGCAGCTTGCGCGCTATCTGGGAAACGCCGCGAAAGGCGATCTCGGCCAGTCCTACATTTACAAGCGCTCCACGCTCGAGGTGGTTCTGGCCAAATTTCCGGCGAGCTTCGAGCTTGTGCTCGCCGCAAGCTTAATTGTGCTTCTGGTCTCGCTGCCAGCCGGGATCTATTGCGCCGTGCGGCCGCGATCCTTGGGCGCGAGACTGACCCTCGGCTTGAGCGTGCTCGGCATCTCCGTCCCGGTCTTCCTCACCGGCATTTTTCTCATCAGCATCTTCTCGGTCTGGCTCGGGCTGTTGCCGGCCTTCGGACGCGGCGAGACGGTCGAGCTCGGCTTCTGGGAGACGGGCCTCCTCACCCTCGATGGGCTCGAGCATCTGGTGCTGCCCGCGATCACCCTGTCCTCCATCATGCTGCCCCTGTTTATCCGGCTTGTGCGCAGCGCCATGCTCGACCAGCTCGGCAGCGACTATGTCCGCACCGCCCGCGCCAAGGGCGCCTCCTCCTTGCGGGTCTGGCTCAATCACGCGCTGCGCAACGCTTTGCTTCCGATCATAGCCCTCGGGGCTTTGCAGATCGGCAACATGCTGGCCTTCACTCTCCTCACCGAGACCGTGTTTCAATGGCCAGGCATGGGCTTTTTGTTTCTCGAAGCGGTGACGCGCGCGGACATACCCCTCATCACCACCTATCTCGTCGCCGTCGGGTTGCTCTTCGTCGTCACCAACACCCTTGCCGACGTTGCGAGCCTTTGGCTCGATCCGCGCATCGGCCTCGAGGGGCAGCGATGAGCGCGCGCGTTTCCGCACTTGTCGCGGCTCGCGCCACCGCCCTGAACCACCCGCTGGGCCTGCTTGCGGCGATCGTGTTAGGGGCCATCGCGCTCGCGGCGCTAGCCGCGCCGCTGATCGCGCCGCAGAACCCCTTCGATCTTGCGAGCTTCGATGTGCTCGACGCCGAGATGCCGCCCCTTTGGCTTGCAGGCAGCGATCCACGCTTCCTGCTCGGCACCGACTCCCAAGGCCGCGATCTCCTCAGCGCCATCCTCTACGGCACCCGCATCTCGCTGACCGTCGGCATTCTCGCCGTGGCCATCCAGGCGGCCATCGGCATCCCCCTCGGCCTGATTGCCGGCTATACCGGCGGCCGGGTCGATAGCCTCATCGCCAGGCTGGCGGACGTGCAGCTCTCGCTCTCCAGCCTCATGCTTGCCATCATCGCGCTGGCGCTGGTCCGCGCGGGACTGGGCGGCGAGACCCTCGGCCGCTTCGCCGTACCCCTGCTCGTGCTCGTGATCGGACTGGCCGAATGGCCCTATTTCGCCCGGACCGCCCGCGCCGCGACCCAGGCCGAGGCGGCAAAGGACCATGTCCGCGCCGGCCGGGCCTTGGGCGCGAGCGACGCCGGCATCATTTGGCGGCATATCCTGCCCAATATTCTGTCGCCCCTCATCGTCGTGGCCACGACGCAAATCGCGGGCGCGGTCATGGCCGAGGCCGCCTTGTCCTTTCTGGGGCTAGGGCTTCCGGTCACCCAGCCCTCCCTGGGAACGCTGATCCGTTCCGGTTACGACCTGATCTTCGCCGGTATCTGGTGGGTAACGGTGCTTCCGGGCCTGGCCTTGGTCGTGGTCCTCGTTTCGGTCAATTTGCTCGGCGATGCCCTCCGCGATGGGCTCGATCCGCGCCTTACGCCCCGCTGAGTGAGGCAGGCTAAGGCTTCCGAGGGGCGAAGCTTGTGGACAAGATCGCCGATCCGCCGCATGACAGTGGAGCAGGACCCTGACCCTTGCTCGATCATCGACGGTCGGGGGCAGCCCTTTGATTTTGGGACTGTTTCCAGCCCCGAGATAAAGCGGGCTGGTCCTGGCGAAGGCTTTATGCGGTCTCCCCGGCGCCTGGCGCGCGGCTGGGCCTGGGAAACCTTCCAGGAGGAATTGTCATGGAGGCCTCGGGCGGCGCGAGCCCGGAACTGATCTATTCGCTCCGCCGGGTCAGCGAGAGCGCGGCGCTAGCTGCGTTCAACTGGGTCGGGCGCGGCGATGGCATGGATGGCGGCCAGGCGGCGCTCGACGCCATGCTCGGCGCGCTTTCAGAGGTCGATATCGATGCCGTGGTGGTGATCGGCGAGGCGGGCAAGGGCGAGGCGCCGCAGCCCTCTCGCGGTGAACGCCTCGGGCGCCCCGGATCGACCTTCAAGGCCGACATCGCCGTGGATCCCGTCGAAGGCACGAGCTATCTCGCCAGGGGCCAGACCAATGCACTTGCGGTGCTCGCGGTCGCCCCGCGCGGTGCCATGATGAATCCGGCCCCGGCCTTCTATATGGAGAAATTCGTGGCCCCGGCTCCGGCGCGCGGCAAGATCGATCCCGCTTGGAGTACGGGGCGCAAGCTCAGGGTTCTCGCCCAGGCGCTCAACAAGGATGTCTCCCAACTCACCATCTATGTGCTGGAAAAGCCGCGCCATCGCGAGCTGATCGACGACATCATCAAAATCGGGGCGAGGGTTGCCCTCTATCCCGCCGGCGACGTGGCCGGGGCTCTGCTCGCGGCCATTCCGGGCTCTGGGATCGATGCCCTGATGGGAACCGGCGGCACCCCCGAGGGCATCATGTCCGCCTGCGCGGTGAGGGCCCTTGGCGGAGAATTCCTGGCGAGGATCGATCCCCAGCTCCACACCGAGGCCAAAGCGGTGCGGGAAGCCGGGATCAGCACCACGCGCTGGTACGCCCGCGATGAGCTGATTGCCTCCGACGATGTGTTTTTCTGCGCCACCGGCATCACCACGGGCTTGATGCTGGAGGGGGTGGAGCGCACCCAGACCCATTACAAGGTGCAGACCATGATGGTGGCCGGCGCTGTCGGCGAGCGGCAGGTTCTGACGTCGTATCTGCCGCGTGAGCGCTTGGACCGGGCGCGGGGGGTGGCGCGCGACGTGGCATAGTCTATGAGGGAAAGGAATGTGCGGTTGGGAGTAGGAAATGCCGAAGCGGGTTGACCATCCGATCATCCTTGGGATTGTTGGTGACTCGGCGTCGGGAAAGACGACGCTGACCGCGGGCATCGCCCAAATTCTGGGCGAAGAGCGCTGCACCGTGATTTGCACCGACAACTACCACCGGTTCGATCGTAGCGAGCGGGCGGCCAATGGCCTGTCCGCGATCGATCCGCGCGCGAACTATCTCGACGTCCTGGAACTCCATTTGCGGCACTTGCGCGAAGGCGACCCGATCCTGCATCCGATCTACGATCATCGAGACGGAACCTTTCGCCGGCCGCAATATGTGAAGCCCAAGGAGTTCGTGATCGCGGAAGGGTTGCTCGGCTACACGACGCGGGGCATGCGCGATTGCTACGATGTGAAGATCTATCTCGATCCGGAGGAGGACCTCCGCATCAAATGGAAGATCCACCGGGATACGACGAAGCGAGGCTATCGCCGGGACGAGGTGCTGGCGTCTCTCGAAAAGCGGAGAGAGGAGAGCCCCAGCTACATCCACCCGCAGCGCACTTTCGCCGACATGGTCATCCGCTTCCAGACACCGAAAAGTGCCAATGGCTCCGACACGCAGCTCGATGTGCGCCATCTATTACGCCCGACCTTGCCACACCCCGACTTCGCGCCGCTATTCGACGGTACCAGCAATGCGGGTCTGCACCTTGAGCTTGCACGCGACCGCGACGGCAAGCCGGTTGACGTACTCGAGATCAACGGCAATATCTCCGACCAGCGCGCCGAGCGTATCGAAGATCTGTTGTGGAACCTCATTCCGGAAGCCGGGCACTTACGCGATCAAGTCGGTCGCATCGATGTTGCCAATGGCGCCCGCCGGAGTCATCCACTAGCGCTTACGCAACTTCTCGTCGGCTATCACGCCGTCAAGGCTGCGATGGGCGTACGCGCTTACTAACGATCCTGGAGTCTGGGACAATCAATGGCTGAAGTTTTGCAGCAGGGACGGGCATTACCCCAAGCGACCCATAATGACATGGCCAACGCCATTCGCGCGCTGGCCATGGACGCGGTGCAGAAGGCCGAATCCGGCCATCCCGGCATGCCCATGGGCATGGCCGACGTGGCCACGGTGCTGTTCACGCGGTTCCTGAAATTCGATGCCGCCCATCCGGATTGGCCCGACCGCGACCGCTTCGTGCTCTCCGCCGGTCATGGCTCCATGCTGCTCTACGCCCTGCTTTTTCTCACCGGCGTGCCGGGCATCGACCTGGAGCAGTTGAAGCACTTCCGCCAGCTCGGCTCGCGCACCGCCGGTCATCCCGAATATGGCCACACCCCCGGCATCGAGACCACCACCGGCCCCTTGGGCCAGGGGCTCGGCAACGCGGTCGGCATGGCTTTGGCCGAGCGGCTGCTTAATCAGCGCTATGGCGATCAGATCGTAGACCACCACACCTATGCCCTCGCCGGCGATGGCTGCCTCATGGAGGGCATCAGCCATGAAGCAATCTCTCTTGCCGGTCATCTCAAGCTTGGCAAGCTGATCGTCCTCTTCGACGACAACCAGATCTCCATCGACGGCCCGACCAGCCTGTCGGTCTCGGATGACCAGCTCGAGCGCTTCAGCGCCTCGAACTGGCATGTGGCGCGGGTCGACGGTCACGATCCGGAGGCAGTCGCGCTTGCCATCGAGAATGCGCGGGCCGCGACCGACCGGCCGTCGCTGATCGCCTGCCGCACCATCATCGGCTTTGGCGCGCCGGAAAAGCAGGGTACGGCGGCGACCCATGGCTCGCCGCTCGGCGACAACGAGATTGCAGGCGCGCGGGAACGGCTCGGCTGGAGCCATGCGCCCTTCGAGCTGCCGAAGCCGGTCCTGGCGAGCTGGCGCGCGGCCGGTACCCGCCATGCCGGCACCTATGAGCGCTGGCAGGCCGCGGCTAAGCGGCTCGACGCCGAAGCTCGAGCTCATCTGACCGATCCGATCGACGCGGATGTGCGGGAAAAAATCGCGGCGGCCGTGACCGCGATCAAGGCCGATTTTGCCAGCGAGGGCGCGAAGCTCGCCACGCGGCAATCCTCGCAGAAGGTGATCGAGAAGCTGTTCCCAATCATCCCCGGCTTCATCGGCGGCTCCGCCGACCTCACCGGCTCCGTTGGCACCCTCACCAAGCTTCATAGCTTCGTCAAGCCGGGGGACTATTCCGGCAGCTATATCCATTACGGGGTGCGCGAGCACGGCATGGCCGCGGCCATGAACGGCATGGCGTTGCATGGCGGCATCGTTCCCTACGGTGGCACGTTCCTTGTCTTTTCCGATTATTGCCGGCCGTCGATCAGGCTCTCCGCCTTGATGGGCCAGCGCGTGATCTATGTGCTCACCCATGACTCCATCGGCCTTGGCGAGGACGGCCCCACCCATCAGCCGGTGGAGCAGCTGGCGGCTTTGCGCGCCATGCCCAATCTCAACGTGTTCCGCCCCGCCGATTCGGTCGAATGCGCCGAATGCTGGGAGATCGCGCTCGGCACCGAGGCGACCCCCTCGGCCCTCGCGCTCACCCGCCAAGGCCTGCCGCTGCTGCGGACCGCGCCCACCGGCGACAACCTTTCGGCCAAAGGTGGCTATGTTCTCATCGAACCCGAAGGGGACCGCGACGTCACCCTGATCGGCACCGGCTCCGAAGTGTCCCTGGCCGTGGCCACCGCGACGGCGTTGGGAGCGGAGGGGATCAAGGCTGCCGTAATTTCGATGCCGTGTTGGGAACTATTCGCCGCGCAAAGCCAAGCCTATCAAGACGAGGTCCTGGGCACCGCGCCCAGGGTCGCTGTGGAGGCCGGGGTCGAGTTCGGTTGGCAGAAATGGCTTGGCAGCGAGGGGGTTTTTGTGGGCATGCATGGTTTCGGGGCTTCTGCCCCGGCCCAGGAGCTCTATAAGCACTTCGGGATCACCGCGGAGGCGGTGCAAGCCGCCGCGCTTAGCCTTGTCTCTAGAAGGAAAAAGTGAGGAGAAATGTCGAATAAGCGCGTCGCCATCAACGGCTTCGGCAGGATCGGCCGGCTTACGCTCCGGGCCTTCCTCGAAGCGGGTCGCAAGGACCTCGATTTCGTGGCGATCAACGATCTCGGTTCCGCGGAGATGAATGCCCATTTGCTTGAATTTGACAGCGTGCACGGACGCTTCGCCGGCAAGGTGAGCGCCGCCAACGGACATCTGAAGGCCGACGGCCACTCCCTGGCGGTGCTGTCTGAGGCCAACCCCGAGCAGCTGCCGTGGCGCGATCTCGGCGTCGACATCGTCATGGAATGCACCGGTCGCTTCGCCGAGCGCAAGGGCGCGGCCAAGCATCTGACCGCGGGCGCCAAGCGCGTGCTCGTGTCGGCGCCTTGCACGGGCGCCGACCTGACCGTGGTCTATGGCATCAACGACGAGAATTTAACCCAGGAGCACCACGTCGTCTCGAACGCCTCCTGCACCACCAATTGTCTGGCGCCGGTTGCAAGCGTGCTCAACAAGGCCGTCGGCATTCGCCATGGCTATATGACCACCATCCACGCCTATACCGGCGACCAGAGGACGATCGACACGCTGCACAAGGACCCCTATCGGGCGCGCGCGGCCGCGGTGAACCTCATTCCGAGCTCTACCGGCGCCGCCAAGGCGGTGGCCCTCGTGCTTCCGGAATTGGAGGGTAAGCTCGATGGCGCCTCGGTTCGGGTTCCGGTGGCGAATGTGAGCTTGATCGACCTCACCTTCAGCTCCTCCCGGCCGACCAGTGTCGAGGAGATCAATGCCGCGATGACCGAAGCCGCCGAGGGTCCGCTCAAGGGCATTCTCGGCGTGAATTCGAAGCCCCTGGTGTCATCCGACTTCAATCACGACCCCCTAAGCTCGATCTTCGATCTCAATGGCACCCAGGTCGTGGACGGCACCTTCTGCCGGGTGGTGGCCTGGTACGACAATGAATGGGGCTTTTCCAATCGCATGAGCGATACCGCAGTTGTCATGAGTAGGCTGATATGAATGGACTCAACCCTGCAATGATCCAACCGGAGGCCGGCATGCGAGGCGCCAAGGTTGATTTTTCCAGGATCCGCACCATTGACGGCCTCGACGTCAACGGCAAGCGCGTGCTCGTTCGCGTCGATTTCAACGTGCCGGTCCAGGACGGGGTCGTCGGCGACACGACGCGCATCGAGCGCGTCTTGCCGACGATCAAGAAGCTGTTGGCCGGAGGCGCCAAGGTGATCGTGCTGTCGCATTTGGGACGTCCCAAAACCGTGACGATGACCGACACCACGCTGAAGCCGATAGCCGATAAGATCGCGGAACTCATGCCGGGCACCAAGGTCGACTTCATCGGCGATTGCGTTGGCGCCGAGACTAGGCGTGGCGTTGAAGCGCTTCAGTCGGGTGAGATCGCCGTGCTCGAAAATCTTCGTTACAACGACGGCGAGAAGAAAAACGATCCGGCCTTCGCCAAAGAGCTGGCCGCGCTCGGCGACATCTATGTCGACGACGCCTTTTCCGCCACGCATCGCGCCCACGCTTCGGTCGAGGCGATCACCCATTTCCTGCCCTCTTATGCCGGGCTGCTGATGATGGCCGAGATTAGGGCGCTCGAGCGCGCGGTCGAGCATCCCGAGCGGCCGGTCATGGCCATTGCCGGCGGGTCGAAGGTCTCCACCAAGATTCAGGTGCTCACGAATCTGACGGCCAGGATGGACCAGCTGGTTCTTGCCGGCGGCATGGCGAGCACCTTCCTCTACGCCCAAGGGGTGGAGATCGGGAAATCGCTGTGCCAGCCCGAGGCCGTGCCGATCGTCAAGGAGATCATGGCGCGGGCCGCGCAGCATGGTTGCGAGATCGTGCTCCCCCACGACCTCATTGTGGCCAAGGGCCTTAAATCCGGCGCCGAATGGCACGTCTGCGAAGTCGGGAATATCCCTGCCGATGAGATGATCGTCGATATGGGGCCGAAATCCGTGGCCGATCTCAAGCGTCGCTTCGGCGAAATCAAGACGCTGCTGTGGAACGGTCCGGTGGGCGCCTTCGAATATGCGCCCTTTGGTGACGGCACTTTCGATCTGATGCGCGAGGCCGCGCGGCTGGCGCGAGAGGGCAAGCTTGCCGCCATCGCTGGGGGTGGCGACACGGTCGCGGCGCTGAATATTGCCGGCCTGGGCCAGGATTTCACCTATGTCTCGACCGCCGGCGGCGCCTTTCTCGAATGGCTCGAAGGCAAGACCTTGCCGGGCGTGGCGGCACTGGCGGCGGGCGATTAACGGAGCCCGCAACCAGCGCTCGCGCAGCCAGGCGGCCGAGACGGCTAGTCGAAGGCCGTAACCTTCGCTACACCTCCCACGCCTATGCTTCCGGTCTGCCGGAGGGACTAGCTGCTATAGCGGTGCTCCCAGGCGGCAATCGGCAGGCGAGACTGCTTTTTCGGGAAGAGGTTCCACATGGCGAAGGGTTCGGCACCAGGCGATATCATCATCGCTCCATCCATACTCTCGGCCGACTTCGCGCGGCTGGGCGAGGAGGTGCGCGCCATCGACGCGGCTGGCTGCGACTGGATCCATGTCGACGTGATGGACGGCCACTTCGTGCCGAACATCACCATCGGCCCCGATGTGGTCAAGGCGCTGCGTCCTCACTCGAAGAAAATCTTCGACGTGCATCTGATGATCGCGCCTTGCGATCCTTTCATCGAAGCCTTCGCCAAGGCAGGCTCGGATATCATCACGGTTCATGCCGAAGCTGGCCCGCATCTCGACCGCTCGCTCCAGCTCATACGCGGGCTCGGCAAGCAGGCGGGCGTGAGCCTTACACCCGCCACCCATGAATCGGTGATCGAGCATGTACTCGACAAACTGGATCTCATTCTGGTGATGACGGTGAACCCCGGCTTTGGCGGCCAGGACTTCATTCCGGCGCAGGTCGAGAAGATCAGGAATATCCGGCGCATGATCGGAGCCCGGCCGATCCAGCTTGAGGTCGATGGCGGCATTAATGCGAGCACGGTGGCGCTCGTGGCCGAGGCGGGTGCCAATGTCATGGTCGCCGGCTCCGGCGTGTTCAAAGGCGGGAAATACGCCGACAACATCGCCGCGATCCGCGCCAAGGCCGAGCGGGCCCGTGCCACTGCCTGATGGCTTCCGATTCGCCTCGCCGCGCCGTCGTCTTCGATCTCGACGGCACCCTCGCCGATACCGTGCTCGACCTCGCTTCGGCGCTGAACCGAACCCTGGCCGAGCTTGATCTTCCGCCGCATTCTGCCGCGGCCCTGCGTGGCATGGTCGGCGGTGGGCTCGGCAAGCTTCTCGATCGTGGGCTCGCCGCCCATGGCGCAAGCCTCGAACAGGAGGCGAGAGACGAAGCGCTGGCCAGGCTGGTTGCGCTCTACGCCGCCAATCCGGCCCGGTTGTCACGCCTCTATCCGGGCGCTGCGAGCGCGCTTCGCGCTTTGCGCCAAGCCGGCACTCGTTGCGGCCTCTGCACCAACAAGCCCGAACCGATTGCCCGCGACCTGGTACGGGCCTTGGGCGTCGCCGGCGCCTTCGATTGCATCCTCGGCGGCGAGGCCGGATTTCCGAAAAAGCCCGATCCGGCAGGCGTCAGGCATGTGGTGGCCGAGCTTGGTGCCGAGCCCGCAACCACAATCATGGTCGGCGACAGCAACACCGATTTGCGGACGGCGCGCGCGGCCGGTCTCGCCGGCATCGTGCTCGTCTCCTATGGCTATACGACCACCGCGGCGCATGCGCTCGGCGCCGACCTGGTGATCGACAGCTTGGAGGAGCTGCCCGAGGCGCTTCTCGCTCTCCGCTTCACGCCAATGCCACGCGAGCTGACGCTAAAGTGAACCCCAAGGCCTTGCGAGGGGACCATAATCCACCATGGTGAGGGCAGGCCGAGCCACGTGTCTTGAGCCTGAGGCGCCGCCGCCTTCCTCCAACACCGCTTGAGCACCACTGATGACCGTCACCTATTTCGGAGCGCTGATCGCCGGGCTGTTGAGCTTCCTGTCGCCTTGCGTGCTGCCGCTGGTGCCGCCTTACCTGTGCTTCCTGGGTGGCGCCACCTTCGATCAGCTCTCAGGCGAGGACGAGACGCCGCGCCACGTCTATGTGACCATCGTGCTCTCGTCGGTGGCCTTCGTGCTCGGCTTCACCACCGTGTTCGTCGCGCTTGGCGCCACCGCCACCGTCGTCGGTCAATTGCTGATCGCCAATTTCGCTATTCTCAGCAAGATCGCGGGAATCATCATCATCATCGCCGGCCTGCATTTTCTCGGCGTGATCCACATTCCGATCCTGCACCGCGAGGCGCGCTACCATGCCGAGGAGCGGCCCGCGGGGCTGCTTGGCGCCTATCTGATCGGTCTCGCCTTCGCCTTTGGCTGGACGCCCTGCATCGGACCGGTGCTGGGTGCCATCCTCGCCATCGCCGCAGGCGAGGACTCGGTGCGTCAGGGCGTGAGCCTTCTCCTCGTCTATTCCCTTGGCTTGGGTATTCCCTTCATCGCCGCGGCGCTGGCCATCAGGCCCTTCCTGAACCTGATGCAGCGTTTCCGCCCCCATCTGGCAACGATCGAGAAGATCATGGGCGCCTTTCTCGTGCTGACCGGCATCCTCTTCCTCACCAATGCCATGACCCTGATCTCGATCTGGATGCTTGAGACGTTTCCGGCCCTGGCGACCATCGGCTGAAGCCGCGTCCCCGATAGGGACGGGGCTTTCGCGCCGGCTCGATTGCGCCGATAGTGCCGGCCATGACCGCCATCGCACTCACCATTGCAGGCTCCGACTCATCCGGCGGAGCCGGCATCCAGGCGGATTTGAAGACCTTCTCCGCGCTCGAGGTCTATGGCGCCAGCGTCATCACGGCGTTGACCGCGCAGAACACGCGCGGCGTCGAGGCGGTGCATGTCGTCCCCGCCAAGTTTGTGCGCGCCCAGATGCGGGCGGTCGCGGCCGATCTCGATGTGGGCGCCATCAAGATCGGCATGCTGGCCACCAGCGCCGTGATCAAGGCGGTGGTGGAAGGCCTGCAAGACTTTCCCGGCGTCCCCGTCGTGCTCGATCCGGTCATGGTCGCGGCAAGTGGTGACGTCCTGCTCGCTTCCGACGCGGTCGATGCGCTGCGCTCGATGCTGATCCCGGTCGCCACGCTGGTGACGCCCAATCTCGCCGAAGCCGCCTCGCTGCTCGGGCAGCCTCAGGCGGGCAACGAATTCGAAATGGCCATGCAAGCCGCGCGTCTGAAAGAGGCTGGCGCCAAGGCCGTGCTGATCAAGGGGGGCCACAGTGACGGCCCAACCGCCATCGACATCCTGCTCGAAGGCGTCGAGCCCTTAAGCTTCGAAGCGCCCCGCGCCGACACCAAGAACACCCACGGCACGGGCTGCACGCTGTCGGCGGCCATCGCCGCCGAGCTGGCCAAGGGCGCGTCGCTGATCGAAGCCGTGGAGACGGCCAAGGCCTATGTCACCGAAGCGATTTACGCCGCGGACGAGCTAGAGATCGGCCAGGGCAGGGGGCCGGTGCACCATTTCCATGCCTGGTGGGATCGTCGAGACTAGGCTAGGCGGCGCCCTCCGCCACCACGCGACAGTGCTGCTCGCCGAGACCGGAGACGGTCAGGCGCAGCTCGTCCCCCGGTTTCAGAAACACCCTCGGGTTGCGCGCCATGCCGACACCTGGCGGCGTGCCCGTGGTGATGACGTCGCCCGGCGTCAGGGTCATGAACCGGCTGATATAGCTCACGAGCTGGGCCACGCCGAACACCATGGTGGAACTGTTGCCGGTCTGCATGCGCGCGCCGTTTAGATCGAGCGCGAGATCGAGCGCCTGCGGGTCCGGCACCTCGTCCTTGGTGACGAGCCACGGTCCGATCGGCCCGAAGCTGTCATAGCTCTTGGCCTTGATCCATTCCCCGGGGCCCCCCTTTTGCAGGCTTCGCTCGGAGATGTCGTTGCAGATGCAATAGCCCGCGACATGGGACAGCGCGGCGGCCTCCGTCACCTTCTTGGCCCGACTGCCGATGACGATGGCGAGCTCGACCTCGAAATCCATGCGCTGCCACTCCTCCGGCATGAGGATGGGGTCGTTGGGGCCGGAGACGCAGGAGCTGGCCTTGGTGAAGACGATGGGCACTTCGGGCAGCGGCAGGCCGGTTTCCGCCGCATGGTCGCGATAGTTGAGACCGATGCCAAGAAATTTCGGCACCCGCGCCACCGGCGCACCGATTCGGGGGTTGCCCGGAACCAGCGGCAGCTGAGCGAGATCGAGACTGCCGAGACGCGCGAGGCTCTCCGCTCCCAGCGCTTCGCCCTCGATATCGTCCACGATCCCTGACAGGTCGCGGACGCGGCCCTCTGGGTCCAACATTCCAGGCTTTTCCACACCCAGTTCGCCATAACGCAGCAGCTTCATCGATCTTTTCCCTGCCATGATTTTTTGCATGATGCACGCGGGGCGCGGGGGGCGGCAACATCCCGCCATCGCAAGACCAGTTATCCAGGCTCATTTCCGACCTGACCAACCAAAGGGATAACCAATGGGACATCGCTTATTATTGTCATTCACCCGCAAATCGCTGCCGTTCGCGGCGCTCATCCTCGCCGCGAGCTTGGCGGCGCCGGCGTCGATCGCCGCGCCGGGCGGGAACCCGTTCGATCAGCTGAAAGGCTATTGGCGTGGCGGCGGCACGATGACGCCGACGAATGGCAAGGCCGAAAAGGTGAGCTGCCGGGTGACCTATAACGTGGCGGGAAGCGCCATCTCGCAGAACATGCGTTGCGCCGGCACCGACTACAAGATCAGCACCAGCACCAAGCTGACCTATAAGAGCGGCAAGATCTCAGGCTCGTGGAACGAGAGCACCTATGACGCCAATGGCGGCGTGAGCGGCACGGCCAAGGGCAACACCGTTCATGCGCGCATCACCGGCGACAAATTCTCCGGCCGTATGAGCATCAACATCTCCGGCAACGGCCATTCGATCAATATCGTGCAGTTCGATCAGAAGTCCGGCGCCTATCGCCCGGTGGCGAAAGTCTCGCTGCGCCGCTAGGCGCTCTCCAGTCTCATGTGTGAGTTCGGCCCGTGGCCGATGGGTTCAAGCGCATCCCGCGTTTGACCCATCGGACGCGCGCCTCGGCTTCCACCCCGATCCTGGCCGCGCGGGGAGAATCACTCCGAAGCTCTCCCAGATCCCCCGGATCGGGTGCCGTGGCCGAGGTGCCACAGAGCCCTGGATAGTTTTCGCCACAATAGGCCGGCGGCGAGCCGAAAAAGGCTGCCGGGGGCGGCCGCCAGCGAGGCCGCGACGCAGCCGCTCCGCTCTGATAACAAATTGATTTAAATCTATAAAAGCCCTCGGTGCGGCGGGATTGCCCGGCCGCGATGGCGGACATTTGCATTTCGGCAACAGTCCCCGACAGTTCCGCGTCGGGGCCCTTCCGCGATGTTGAATGAACCGCCCGTGATGGGTAGCTTTTCATCACGACCACGGCGGGCCGGGGGGCTCATTCGCCAGAAGCGTAAGACAGACTGCAGCGCGCAAATAAGACTGAGGGAAACTGAATACTCCGAACCTAGCGGTTGGGAATGAAATGGGGGGGCGAGCCAGAGCCCATCTAAAAGGCAACGCCTTTGGAGTTCGGCTCGTTTCGCAGGGAAGACCGGCCCGGGTATCCCGGGCCGGTTCTTTTTGTGCGGCACTAAAATCCAAGCTTGTTGAGCGTGCGCTCGATCGGGGCGAGATAGCCCGACCCGAACAGCCTGACATGCACGAGGGTCGGGTAGAGCTGGTAGAGGTCCGAGCGGATTTCGTGAAAACCGGGCTCCAATGGCAGCAGCGCTTCGTAAGCCTCGAAGAAGGCGCGGCCGAACGTTCCGAACATGGTGGTGAAGGCGAGCTCGATCTCAGGGTGCCCGCAATAGATGGCGGGATCGATGAAGCCGGCAACCCGGTCCTCGCGCAGGAGCAAATTCCCGGTCCATAGATCGCCGTGAAGCAGGCTCGGGGCGCTGGGCTCGACCAGATAGTCCTCAAGCCGCGACGCGAGCCGCTCGACCCGGCCGAGAAGCGTCGCGGACAGTTTCCCCTCAGCCGCCGCCGCCTTCGCCATGGCCAGAAGCCGGTGGTCGCGAAAGAAGGGGATCCAGCGCGTCGTCGCCGGGTTCGGCTGCGGCAGCGGTCCGATCAAAGTGTCGCGCTCATAGCCGAAAGTAATTCGCGGCGTGGCATGCAGCCGCGCGATCAGCTCGGCCGCGTGACGCTCGACCTGAGGCGTAATGCCGCTGCCGTCGGTCTCGATGTAATCCATGACCAGCAGGTCTGGCTCCGCCACATGCACGGCGGGAACCGGCAGCTCCGACTGGCGTGCGAGTTCTCCCAGCATATAGGCCTCGAGGCTGAGGTCGGCTCGTGAGCCTGCTTGCCGCGCTTTGACCGCAAATCTCCGCCCATCGGCGAGATCGACCCTGAAGCCCGCGAGCCCGAAGCCGACGGGGAGGGGAGAGAGCGCCGCGACGCGCGCACCAAGGACACTCTCCAGCCGGTCTTTGATCTCGAGCGGCATGGTTGGTTAACGCCGGAAATTGCTGTCACAAGCCTGAAACAAAAATCACCTTAAGTCCCGCGCATCGATATGAAAACGAACGCCCACGACGAACAGCATTCCGAGGCGAAACGCTACCGTGCTCTGTTCGTGTCGGATTTGCATCTCGGCACCAAGGCCTGCCAGGCAGAGGCCTTCCTCGATTTTCTCCGCTCATGCGACGCCGATCGCATCTATCTCGTCGGCGACATCGTCGACTTCTGGCGCATCAAGCGCGGCGCCTATTGGCCTCAATCCCACAACGACGTTTTGCAGAAGCTCCTGCGCCGGGTGCGCAAGGGCAACGATCTTATCTTCATCCCCGGCAATCACGACGAGGCCATGCGCGAGTATTGCGGCGCGCGGTTCGGTGGCATCTCCATCGAGCGTAACATCATTCACACCGGCGCCGACGGCAGGCGCTATCTGGTCATGCATGGCGATGAGTTCGACGTGGTGGTGCGCTACGCCAGATGGCTCGCGCTGTTCGGCGATTGGAGCTACACGCTCGCGCTCTGGGCCAACACCCATTTCAACGCGGTGCGCCGCTGGTTGGGCATGCCCTATTGGTCGCTGTCGGCTTACCTCAAGCAGAAGGTGAAGCGGGCGGTGAATTATATCGGTGAATTCGAGGCGGCGCTCGCCGCCGAAGCCCGCCGTCATGGCGCACAGGGCGTGATCTGCGGCCACATCCATCACGCCGCCATCCGCCAGGTCGGCGACGTGCTCTACATCAATACGGGCGATTGGGTCGAAAGCTGCACCGCCGTGGCTGAGACCGAGGAAGGGAGCTTCGAGATCATCCATTGGACGTCCCATCTCCACGGCATGAGTAGGGTGGAGGAGCCCGTCGAGGAGTTCGAGGCTGCCGCTTGATGCGCGTTCTCGTAGCGACTGACGCCTGGCACCCCCAGGTGAACGGGGTTGTCCGCACCTATGAACGGCTGGCATTGGAGGCGAGCAAGCTTGGATTCGAGATCAGCTTCCTCGCACCGTGCGCCTTCCGCGCGCTTCCCTGTCCCACCTATCCGGAGATCAGATTGGCGCTCGCGACCCCAGGCGCGATCGCGGCGCATATCGAGACCGCGCGACCCGATTTCATCCATATCGCCACGGAAGGACCGATAGGGCTGATGACGGGGCGCTATTGCCGCAAGAGGAAATGGCCGTTCACCACGAGCTACCACACGCGATTCCCCGAATATGTTTCGGCTCGCCTGCCCATCCCGGAATCCTGGTGCTACGCCCTGCAACGCCGGTTTCATAATGGCGCCACCGGAACCTTCGTCGCCACGCGGTCGGTGGAGAGCGAGCTAGAGGCCCGTGGCTTCGAGCGGCTGATGCTGTGGTCGCGGGGGGTGGACACCGAGCAGTTCCGGCCCCGCGACGTCCGCTTGTTCGGGGAGCAGCCGGTTTTTCTCTATGTCGGCCGCATCGCCGTGGAGAAGAACATCAAGGCCTTTCTCGATGTCGATCTCCCGGGGCGCAAGGTGCTGGTTGGCTCCGGGCCGCAGGCGGCCGAGCTCGAACGGCTCTATCCCGATGCATTGTTCACCGGCCCCAAGCAGGGTGAGGATCTGGCGCTGGCTTATGCCTCCGCCGATGTGTTCGTGTTTCCGAGCCTCACCGACACCTTCGGCCTTGTCTTGCTCGAAGCCTTGGCGAGCGGGCTGCCCGTGGCCGCCTTCCCGGCCAGCGGGCCGAAGGACGTGATCACCGAGCCTAATGTCGGCGTGCTGAGCTGGGATCTCAAATCTGCCCTGGCCGGAGCGTTGACGCTCGACCGCGAAGCCGCGCGGAAGCATGCCTTGCGTTACAGCTGGGAGAATTCGGCGCGGCAGTTCATCGACAACGTACTTGCCGCCCACCACGTGCAGCTGCCTGAACGGAAGCGGCGGTGGCGTAGACAAAAAGAAAGCGGCCCGGTTGGGGGGAAACCGGGCCGCTTCACTCTCATGCGTCAGTTTGGGGGACGCTTGGGGGATCTTGCGTCCTCCCAAAAGTGGTTAGCGACCGATTAATTTTCAAGGTCCCGGCAAAAAATCTTCTGTCCGGTCGCTTAAAGCCCTGATAGAGCACGCAAAAACATTTTTCTAACCGAACAACGCCTCACGTTTTACGGCGCTGAGCTGGGCCAGAGTCAGGGTCTCCGGCGCCGTCGCCCTGCCGCCATGGAGCATGATCGCGGCCGAGGGGGCCGGAGAAAGCGCCGGAGCGTGAGAGAATAGCCCTTGGGTCTCGCCCTCGACCGGGTCCGTGGGCGCCTCCGCCGGCCCGATGCCGTCTTCGTACGGTCCGCTGACCAGAGCTTCCGCGCCCGTCGGCTCTTGCCGGGCATCCCTCCTCAAGCCGATGTCCTCGAGGCCCCAAATCTCGATCATGGCGTCCAGGCGCTGCTCGATGAAGCGCAGCACCGTCGTCATTTTCTCCATCCGCTGCATCGCAATGTCCTGCCGCATGCGCTCGATGGCCTGTCTCATCTCGACGAGATCGCCCAAAGCATGACCCGGGTGCCGGCGCGGGGGGCGCAACAGCACCAATTCGAGCCTGGTGATGGCGTCGAGCAGCATCTCGGTATCGGTCGCCCGGCTGCGGCGGCCATGTTCGGCTAGAAACCAGCGGCCACGCACCGAGCTGAGCAACGTTCTCTCGATCGCGGCATAGTCCGCGGCGCACCTCGCGGCCTCGGAGGCTTTGGCGTGCGGGGCGGCCTCGGGGGCTTTTTCCGGCATGGTGGCGAAGCTAGCGTGATTCGGAGTAAGGGCCTCAGCCTAGGGGGCCAGCTCACAGGGATAAAATTCGGCCATGATGCAGGCTCTGGGGCGCTTGAAGGTCACGCCGCTCGCCTGGCGCCTGGCTTTTCTCTATGCCGCGCTGTTCTTCGTGGTCGGCTGCTATTTGCCTTACATGCCGGTGTGGCTGCATTGGCGAAACCTCGATGCGGATTCAATCGCCTTTCTGCTCGCGACGCCGCTCTTCGCCAGGACTCTGTTCACGCCGGTGATCAGCTTTGCCGCCGACTGGTCCGGGGCTCGCCGCGCCGTTCTCATCTTCCTCGCCTGGGGATCGCTCCTGTCTTTCCTGCTGCTCTGGGCTTCGGGAAGTTTCTGGCAGATGTTCCTGGCGACGCTGCTGCTCGCCTTCAATTGGACCACGATCATGCCGCTGATCGAGACGGTTGCGGTGAGCGGCATCCGCAGCGCGGGCCTCGACTATGGGCGCGTGAGGCTCTGGGGCTCAGGTAGCTTCATCCTGGCGAGCTTTGGCTGCGGTCTGATTATCGGCGCGCTGGGCGCGGCTTCGGTGCTTCCGCTTCTCGTCGGCGGGACCGTGCTCATGGTCTTTGGCGTGCATTTGTTACCGCGAGACATAGCCAGCCGCCCGCCCTCGAAGGCTTCCGCCCTCCGCCGCATCAGCTTGAGCGATGCGGCCAAGCTCGCGCATTCGCCATCCTTCCGGCTGTTCCTGTTGGCGGCCGCCTGCATTCAGGCGAGCCATGCGCTCTATTATGCCTTCGGCACGTTGCATTGGCGCAGCCAAGGCTTTGCCGATGGCACCATCGGCGCATTGTGGGCGCTTGGCGTCGTGGCCGAGATCGTGCTGTTCGCCGTCTCGACGCGCATCCTCGCCTCCTGGGGCGCGGCGAGGCTATTGCTGGCCGCGGGTCTGGCGGCGTGCTTGCGCTGGGGCCTGATGGCGTTCGACCCGCCGCTCTGGGCGACCTTGCTGCTGCAATGTCTGCACGCCATGAGCTTTGGCGCGGCGCATCTTGCCGCGATCTATTTCCTCAGCAAGGCCGTGCCGGACGATCACGGCGCCACGGCCCAAGGCATCTACGCCGCCGTGGTCGCGGGGCTGGGCATTGGTCTTGCGACCATCGCCTGCGGCCCGCTCTATCATCACCTGGCCGGACAGGCCTATGCGATCATGGCGGTGCTCGCCCTCGCCGGGGGAATAAGCGCCTGGTTCCTGATGCGACGGTGGGATGGCGAACGGGTGGTCGGACCCATCCAGGTTCAACCCCACAGCTCCGGGTCCGGCGGCAAGACCGTGCCCGAATTGTAAGTAAGGCCGGGTTCCCGATCGCGCTCCAGCAGCAGCGGTCCATCGAGGTCGACCCAATCCGCCTGCTGGGCGATGAGCAAAGCCGGGGCCATGGCCAGCGACGTCGCCACCATGCAGCCGGCCATGAGCTTGAGCCCGAGCCGTCGCGCTTCCGCCGCGGTGGCCAGCGCTTCGGTCAATCCGCCCGTCTTGTCGAGCTTGATGTTCACCGCGTCGTAACGCGATGCGATTGCCGCCAGCGAGCCCCGGTCATGCACCGACTCGTCGGCGCAGACCGGCACCGGCCGGACGATGTGCTGCAATATGTCATCCTCGCCGGCGGGCAGCGGCTGTTCCACCAGCTCGACCCCTGCCGCATGCGCCAGCGCCAGCAGCCGCTCGAGCTTGGCTGCGGGCCAGGCCTCATTGGCGTCGGCGATGAGGCGAGCCGTGGGCACGGCCGCGCGTACGCTCGCGAGCCGCTCCTCGTCGCCATCGCCGCCGAGCTTGAGCTTGAGCAGAGGATAGTGCGCGGCGTCTCTGGCGCGCGCCGCCATGATTTCGGGCGAGGCGAGCGAGAGGGTGAAGGCCGTCTCCACCGGGCGGAGCGGCGCCATCCTTGCGAGCGCCGCGACGCGCTTGTCGGATTGCCTGGCCTCGAGGTCCCACAGGGCGCAATCGAGCGCATTGCGGGCGGCACCTGAAGGCAGAAGCGTCTGCAGCCCGGCGCGGTCGAGACCGGCGGCGATTGGACCGGCGCAGGCCTCGATCGCATGCACGACGCCCGCGATGCTCTCGCCGTAACGGGCATAGGGGACGCACTCGCCTCTGCCGCTATGCCTGCCGTCGTCGATCCTCGCCATCACCACGACGGCCTCATGCTTGGCGCCGCGAGCGATGGTAAACCCGCCTCTGATCGGCCAGTGCTCGACGCCGACGCTGAGTTTTCTCCCGACCTGCATCTCTTCCCTACAGAGCGGTCGCGAACCGCCTTTCTTTCTCCGGCTTTTTCGTTCAAAAACAAGCCGCTCTCATGCGAGCGTCGACGGTCCTCGTCACCCGTCACCAGATTCGGGCGAAGCCATGCTGAAACGCGACCATACCTTAAGTCTTTCCACCCAGGCGCGCGCGCCCGGCTTCCGGGTCGAGCTGAGAGGCACGACCTTTCGCCTGATCGCGAGCGGCGCATGGACGGTGCTCGAAGCCACGCGGCTCGACGCCGCGCTCAGGCGCTTGAGGGTGCCGATCCCGCCCACGCCCGACTTCACCGGGGAGATGGACATCGCGGCCATCGCCGAGATCGACACCGCCGGCGCCTGGCTGTTGCAGCGGACCGCGGCGGCCTGGGAGTCCGGCGGCCTGCGCACCCGTTACGCCGGGGCGACGGAAAGCTTCCAGATCCTGATCGAGGAGGTGCAGAGCAAGGGCAATGCCCCGCGGCCGAAGCTGCAGAAGCAGGGCGCCCTGGACCGGATGGTGGAGGACGTCACCAAGGCGCTGACCGGCGTGTGGAGCGACGCGGTTCAGCTCACGAGCTTTCTCGGCGAAGTGACGGCGGCGCTCGGGCGCATGATCGTGCAGCCCTGGCGCTTCCGCCCTACCTCCTTCGTGCACCACCTCGATCACGCCGGTTTGCGCGCAGTGCCGATCATCGGGCTGATCTGCTTTCTGATCGGCGCCGTGGTGATGCAGCAAGGCGTGGTGCAGCTTAAGCCCTTCGGGGCCGAGCCCTTCGCCGTCAACATGGTCGCCATCCTGGCGCTGCGCGAGGTGGGCATCCTCTTGACCGCGATCATGGTCGCCGGCCGCTCGGGCTCCGCCTTCACCGCCGAGATCGGCTCGATGAAGATGCGCGAGGAGATCGACGCCATGCGCACGCTCGGCATCGATCCGATGGATACGCTGGTGCTGCCGCGCGTGCTGGCCCTGATCGTGGCGCTGCCGCTCCTCACCTTCATCGGCGACATCACCGGGCTGATCGGGGGCGGGGTGATGGCCATCGCCGTGCTTGGCCTCGACATCCCGACCTATATCGACAAGCTGCACGAGGCCGTCGACTTCCAGCACTTCATGGCCGGCATGATCAAGGCGCCCTTCGCCGCGCTGATCATCGGCTTGGTCGGCTGCCTCGAAGGGCTGAAGGTCGAAGGCAGCGCCGAGTCCCTCGGCACCCATGTGACCAGCGCCGTGGTCAAGGCCATCTTCCTGGTGATTATTCTCGACGCGGTGTTTGCCATGTTCCTGTCTACGATTGGGATGTAACCTTGGACAACGGCAGAGAAGTTCTGATCCGGGTCAGCGGGCTCGCCAAGAGCTTCGGCGGCTATCAGATCTGGGACGGCCTCAATCTCGACGTCTATCGCGGCGAGATCCTCGCCATTGTCGGCGGCTCCGGCCAGGGCAAATCGGTGCTGCTCCGCGTCATCACCGGCCTGGTCAAGCCCGACGCCGGCGAGGTCGAGCTGTTCGGCCACAACGCCAAGGCGCTGTCGGCCAAGGATCGCATCGACATCGAGAGCCGCTGGGGCATCCTGTTTCAGGACGGCGCCCTGTTCTCCTCGCTCACCGTGCTGCAAAACATTCAGGTGCCGATGCGCGAGCACCTCGAATTGCCGCAAGGCATGATGGACGACCTCGCCTTTCTCAAGATCGGCATGGTCGGGCTGCCGCCGGAGGCCGCGCATAAATACCCATCGGAGCTGTCCGGCGGCATGCGCAAGCGGGCGGGGCTGGCGAGGGCGCTTGCTCTCGACCCCGAGATCGTGTTCCTGGACGAACCGACCGCGGGGCTCGACCCGATCGGGGCGAATGATTTCGACCACTTGATTAGCAAGCTACAGCAGACACTTGGGCTCACGGTCTATATGGTGACCCACGATCTTGATACGATCTTCACCGTGTGTGAGAGGGTAGCCGTGCTGGCCGACAAGCGCATCGTGCGCACCGGCTCGCCGCTCGAGCTCCAGCGCCAGCCCAATCACCCCTGGATCGAGGAATATTTCTGTGGCGAACGTGCGCGCGCGGCGCAATCTGGCGAGCAGCCAAGACGGCTCGTGGTCTGAGGAACCGGGCTCATGGAAACCAAAGCCAATTATCTGATGATCGGCGGCTTCGTGCTCGGCGTGTTCGTGCTCGCCTTCATTTTCGTCTTCTGGATGACCAACCTCGCCGGCGGCGGCAAGCGCTATTACATCGTCTTCGACGGCTCGGTCGCCGGCCTCACCAGCGGCTCCAGCGTTGGCTTTAACGGCATCAAGGTCGGTGAGGTTCAGTCTCTCGCGCTCGACCCCGCCGACGCGCGCAAGGTGCAGGTCTTGATCAGTGTCCATGCCGACACACCGGTGCGGGAAAATTCCCACGCCAATATGCAGTCTCTGGGGCTCACCGGCGGCACTGGCATTCAAATCAGCGCCGGCACACCCGATTCGCCGTTTTTGGTTGCTACCGCCGAGAACCCGATTCCGGTGATTCCCGCCGATCGGGGCGGCGGCCAGGGCCTTTTTGACGCCGCACCGGCGGTGATGAACAACGCCAATGCCTTATTGTTGCGGCTGAACGATTTGGTGGCGGAGAACCAGGATTCGATCCACCGGACGCTGACTAATGTCGAAAGCGTCACTGCGATGCTTGCCGAGCGCAAGGACGACATCGCCATGACCATCACCGACGTCCGGGGAGCAGCCAAATCTTTCAATGACTTATCGCAAAAGCTTGAAGTCTCGCTGGGCGAGAATCTTGACGGTTTGACCCGAACCGCCAAGGACAGCCTCCAGGAATTCGGGAATTTCATGCGCGAGGGGCGCCGCGCCGCGGCCTCATTCAACCGCGTCATGGAGAAATTTGAGGCCAATCCCAAGAGTTTTTTGCTTGGTGGAAGCCAAGTCCCGGAATACAATCCACGACGGAATTGACACACCCCGAGGGTCTTCAACGAGGGTGCGCAATTTAACAGGACAGGGGGCGATCGGAATGACTCGATCCGCGCCAATTATCGCCTTAGGCCTCATGTGCCTGGGGCTTGCCGGCTGCGCCTTGGCGCTGGGCGGCAGTGCTGCGCCCACCACCTACGACCTCATTGCCCCACGCTCCTTCGCCGCGACGGCTAAGCCCGCACGCTGGCAGCTCGTGGTGAACGAGCCCACGGCGGTGCATGCGCTCGACACCGACCGCATCATGGTGCGTCCGCGCGCCGACCAGATTTCCTACTATAAGGGCGTGGCCTGGTCCGATCGGCTGCCGCATCTGTTGCAGGTGCGCACCATCGAGACCCTGCAAAATTCGGGCGCGGTCAAGGCCGTGACCAGCAGCTCCGATCGCGTCGATGGCGATTATTCACTCTCCATGGAGATCCGGGCCTTCCAGATCGACGCCGGCAATGGCCGGCCCGCGGCCGATGTCGATATCTTCGCCAAGCTGATCGACAATAATTCCTCCCGGGTCGTCGCCACCAAGGGCTTCAGCACGCGAGTGCCGGCGGCCAGCGACGCCCCCGCGGCGGGCGTGGCCGCGCTGAACCAGGCGCTGGCCGAGGTGCTGCAGGACACCTCAACCTGGGTCTCCGCACGCCGCTAGGCTTTCCAAGATTACGAGATTGCGTCATGGCCGGGTTCGTCCCGGCTATCCCCGTTTCGCGCCCGGCCGACGCCGGTGCCTGGTCCTTGACGACGCCGGCGCCTGGTACTTGACCCGGAAGGCCGCGCCGTCAGCGCCGGACCTGGGCCGGCGAACCGGACCGCTGGCTCCCGCGTATCTGACCGGCGACAGTGCCGAAGATATCCGGCGTATTGCCTATCACGAGCGGCGGCGTGCAATACGGTGCGCAATGCAAAGTCTGCCTTGCGCTTTCGTCGGGAGAGCGGCGCGCGTCGTTGTTCATGCCGCGGGCGCTTTCTGCCACGCCGGAACCACGTTTGGCAGAAGAGAAACCGGCCGCGCCGTCAGCGCCGGACCTGGGCCGGCGAACCGGACCGCTGGCTCCGACGTATCTGACCGTGGATCCCGGGGAAGACCGCCTAGCGCAGGCGCCCGCTGGCATGGGCGAGCAGCAGATAGACGCGGCCGGTCTCCGAAGTCATGTAGTTCTGCAGCATCCGCCCATCGGGGTCGTTCTGCTCGGCCTCGTTCAGAAGCCGCTCGAAATCGCCGATATAGCGATCGACCGTGGCGCGGAAGTCGCCATCGCGCTCATAGCGGCGGCTGATCTCGTCGAATGTCGCCTGGCCGTCCAGGCTGTACAGGTGCCGTCCGAGGATGCCCTGCTCGCCGGCCCTGAAGCGCTGCCAGACTTCGGCCGCGGTGCGGTGATCCATCGCCCGGGCAATCTCGTCGAGGCGCAGGCCCTGGGCTGGTCCAGCCGGCCGGGGCTGAGGCGCGCGGGGCGCGTAGGGGTCGGGCCGCTGCGGCTGCGGCGAGGTCTCGGCATTGGCAAGCAGATCGTTGACGGACCAAGCTTCGCGCCTACGGTCAGGTTGGCGCGGCTCTACCTGGCGCTGCTCCACCTGGTTCGGATATTGCGCGGGCTGCCCTTGCGGTCTGGCCACGCTGCGCCGGTCGAGATGCGATGCGCCGGAAAGCTGCTGGGCCAAGCTATTGGCGACCGAGCCGAGATCGCTTCCGGCTAGTGGCGCGGCTGCGGCCGGGCGGCCTCTTGCGTCGAACTGGGGCGGGGGAGGCGCATCATAGTCGGCGGCGGGACCGTTCTCCTCGTTCCTCAGCACCAGAGGCTCCATCCTTGGCGGGAGCTGGGGCTGACGATAGGGCTCGGCGCCGCTGCCCTGGAGCTGCGGCCGGCCGTTGCCCTGGAGCTGCGGCTGGCGGTAGGGCTCGGCGTTCTGGTCAGCCAGCTGCGGCCGCGTCAGTACCGGCGTGATGGCCTCGATCTCCTTGAGCTGGTCTGCAAGCGCCTTGCGGATGGCCGCGGTCGCCTGCGCCGTCTGCTGCGGTAGACTCTCCATCCGCCGCTGCATCTCCTGCCTGATCGAATCGAGATCGGTCGCGGTCTTCTGCGCCGCGTCGCGCATGCCCTGCGAGGTATTGTCGAATTGGCCGCGCATCTGCTCGAGCTGGCGTCCGATCTGGGTGATGACCGTCTCGAAGCTCGATTTGAGGTCGCCGACCGCGCGCGCCGTATGGGCCTGGGCCTCCTCGCGCAAGCGCTCGATCTGGGAGAGGGCCTGCTGCGCCTGACCCGCGGTGTCGCGGGCGAGAGCGCCGCCGATCTGCTTGGCGCGCGTCTCCGCGTGCGTAAGCGCGTTCTCGATCGTGCCGGCATAGGACCGCATGGCGCCGTCGAGATCCTGGCCCTTGGTGTTGACCGCGTGCAGGAGGCCGATGATGGCCTGATGCCGGTTCTCCAGAATGGAGTCGATCTTGGTGTTGGAGGAATCGAGCGCCTTGGCCGCGGTGAGGATCGCTTGGCCCTGATTTTCGAAGCGCTGGGTGAGGCTGTGGATCTGCTCCAGCAGCCCGCTCGAGACTTGGCGCAAGGTCTGTGTCTGCGCGGTCAGCGCGCCGATGGCCTCCTTGGACTGCGAGCCGACTTCGCCGGCGGTCTGCCGGATCATGGCCGAGTTGCTGGCGAGCAGCTCATGCAGCTGCGTTGCCTGCTTGCCGAAGGTCACTTCGACCGTGCGCGAATGCTCCGCCAGCACCCGGTCGATCTCGCTCGTGCGTTGGCCGAAGGTGGTGTCGATCGTTTGTAGGCGCTCGGTCAGCGAATTGGTCACCGCCAGGGTTCGCTCGGCGAGCGATTTGTCCAAGGCCGACGCTTGCTGGCCGATCGCAAGTTCGACCGCCTTGCTGCGTTGGGCGAGAGAGCTGGTGAACGCCTCCGAGCGATCGGCGAGGGTGCGGTCAAGCGCGATGGCCCCCAGATTGATCGCGGAGGCAAAGGCGTCGGTGCGCTCTTTCAGCGACTGGGCCAAGGCGGTGGCCTGGTGGCTGATGGCCAAGTGGAAGTTTTCGCCATGGTCCTTCAGCGTCTTGTCGAGCGCGCTGGTTCCCTGATCGAGGGAGGTCGTCAACTGCTCGGCGCGCTCCTTCAGCGTCCTATCGAGGGCGGAGGCGCCTTCGCCGAGTGACGTGGCCAGCAATTCGGTGCGGTCCTTCAGCGTCTGGTCGAGCACCGCCGAGCCCTGGCCGATAAACGCGGCCACCTGCTCGGTACGCTCCGCCATCATCCTGCCCAATCCGGACACGCTCTGCTCCACGGACGTGGCCAGGGTCTCGGCGCGGTCCTTCAGCGTCTTGTCGAGGGCGGCGGATTCTTCGCTGATGGAGGCGGTCAGCAGCTTCGTGCGCTCCTTGAGCACATTGTCGAGACCCACCGCACCTTGGCCGATTGAGGTGGCGAAGGCGGCGGTGCGGTCCGTCAGCAGCTTGTCGAGGCCGGTAGCACCCTGACCGATGGAGATGGCGAACGCCTCGGTGCGGTCCTTCAGCAGCCTGTCGAGGCCGGTAGCACCCTGACCGATAAAGTTGGCGAAGGCTTCGGTGCGGTCCCTCAGCGTCTTGTCGAGGGTGTTCGACTCTTCGCTGATCGATGCCGTCAGCAGCTTGGCGCGCTCCTTCAAGAGGCTGTCCAAGCCGGCGGCGCCTTGACCGATGGAGGTGGCGAAGGCTTCGGTGCGGTCCTTCAGCGTATTGTCGAGGAGCACGGCGCCATGGCTGACGGTCGATTCCAGCGCCTGGATGCGCGTCTCCAGGGTGGTGGTCAGAGCCTCGGTCCGCTCCCTCAAAGTGTGGTCGAGGGCCGTGGTGCGCTCGCCGACAGCGCTTTCAAGCGCCGACAGGTTCTTGGAGGCCCCTTCGACGACCTGACCCAGCCGCTCTTGCTCCTGGCCTAGGCGCTCAAGCAGGAGCGGCATGTGCTCCTGCACCTTGGTTTGCGCCCGGTGCACTTGCTCGGCCGCTTCGCTGCTGCGCGCGACGAGAAGCTCGGTCAACTGGACGCCCCGCTCGGCCAATCTCTTGTCGATGTTGCTGCTCGCGGTGGAGAGGTCGCGCGCGATCTGCGCCCCCACGCCTTTCAACGACTCGCTGACGCGCTCGCTGTTATTGGTCAGAGCCTCGCGTTCGCTGGCGAGCTCGCTGATCAGGCCCCTGACCCGGAGTTCGTTGTCGCTGTAGGAGCGCTCGAGCGCCGCCACTTCGTTGTGGACGAGTGCCTCCAGCTCGCCGGCGCGTCCGATGGCGCGGGAGATGGCGTCGTTCATGGCCGCGACCTGCCGGCGGATGGTCTGTCCGAGCGAGGCGACAGATTGCTCCGCAAGCTTATCGGGCTCGGCCAGGCGGACCGCGACCTCGGTCATGGCCGAAGCCATCAGCCGTAGTTCCTGGGCGCGCCACACGAGCAGGGCCAGAAACCAGAAGATCGCGATGGGAACAAGAATGGCGACGGCGGCGGTGAGCGTCGAGGGGTTGGCGAGAAGATCGGCGGTGCCGCCGGCCTGAGAGCCGGAGCTGACGAGCCCATAGGCCAAGAAGCCGCCGACGACGAACCACACGAGCGAGGCGACGAAGGCGAGGAGGAACGGAGATTTGGAGGGTCGCTGTTGCAGGGCGAAGATCAGGCCGCCGATCGAAGGCAAATCATCATTAGCGGCCGCGGCTGCGGCTATCCTGCGCGGAGTCCCGCCTGCGCCTCGACGCGAGCGTGTGATCGGCCTTCCTCCGGCGGCGCCAATATCGTCGAGATCGGCCGGCTTCGCGTCTTCCATTCTAGGCTCCGGTGTCTTGCGCTCGGAAATCTTGCGTTGCTCGGCCCGCAGCCGCTCGGCCAACGACAGCTTCCGCTGCCCATCGGCGTCCACGTCGGGCTCGAGTTGCGCCTCGTCGCGCACCTCGCCGCCCGTGGACATCTCCTTTGCATCGAGTGAAGCTGAAGCTTTGTCGGCGGCCTCTCCAACAGGCGGCGACTTCGCTTGTTCCTGCGCCATCACGCGTCCCTCGCACCAACTAACCTTGAGAAAAACTTGCGCCGCGCACTCATACACCGCCTGCAGCGGCGCGGGCGTCGTGCCGATGAGTATCCTTCCGGCCTGAATTTATACCAGAAGTGGCCCCGAAACGCATTTTCCCCCGCTCCCTTATCCTTAACGAATTTTTAGGCCTAAAAAAAGCTTATTCGCCAAATATGCTTTATGCGTGGCAAGTCGTTATTATTGCAGTCTAATTTCGGCTGGGGTGAAGTCCGGACGGGCCTGTGTTTGGGTCTCTGGTTGCAAAAACGCGACACGGATATCATCGCACTCGATGGCTTGAGCGCCTGATTTCCAGGGCATTGCGCCGCCCTTCGCCAGGCTTGACGCAAAGATGTGCCGTCGAGCATCCGAGGGTGCGTGGCCAAGGTTCGGCCAAGACGAGGTGAAGTCGCCGCTCCAGTAAACCGACGCTCTGTCAATTCTGGAAGGGATGCAGTCTTGGACGGGCTCGGCCTGAGCGACGCTTGCGCGCAGCGGCGGGAAGGCGCTGGAGTCTCATGCCCAATTGCCCTATAGAGACGCGCCACGCGCGGGGGACGGTCCCGTTCGCACCGGCACCCTCGGGGGCGGATCTCTGCCGCCGCCCGTCTCCCAAGACTGGAAGAGAACGCAAGCGCGCCAATGCCATGGCCAGGATTACGTATATTTTGCACGATGGAACCGAGCGCGTTGTCGAGGCCGAGCCGGGCATGACGGTGATGGAAGCTGCGGTGAGGAACTCGATCCCTGGCATCGCCGCCGAATGCGGCGGCGCCTGCGCCTGCGCGACATGCCACGTTTATGTCGATGAGGCTTGGCGCGACCCGACCGGGAGTCCGGAGCAGATGGAGGAAGACATGCTCGACTTCGCCTTCGACATCCGGCCCGAGAGTCGGCTGAGCTGTCAGATCAAAGTCACGGAAGCCCTTGACGGTCTTGTTGTCCGCATTCCCGAGAAGCAGATCTAGCCGATCATGACCGACACTGTGATCAAGACTGATGCCGTGATTATTGGCGGGGGCCCCGTCGGCCTTTTCGCCGTGTTCGAGCTTGGCCTTGTCGATATCAAGGCGCATGTCATCGACATTCTCGATCGCCCCGGCGGGCAATGCACCGAGCTCTACCCGGAGAAGCCGATCTACGACATTCCCGGCCTGACGGTGGTGACCGGACAGGAGCTCACCGACAAGCTGATGGATCAGATCAAGCCGTTCGGCGCCGAGTTCCACTTCAATCAGAGGGTCGACACGCTGGAGCGGCTCGACGACGGCGGCTTCCGCGTGACCACCGATCTCGGCACCGCGATCGAAGCTAAGTTGGTGGTGATCGCCGCAGGCGGCGGCTCGTTCACGCCGAAGCGTCCACCGCTTCCCGGCATCGCGGCCTATGAAGGCAAATCGGTGTTCTATTCCGTGCGCAAGATGGAGAACTTCCGCGACCGCGACGTGCTCATCGTTGGCGGCGGCGACTCAGCCCTCGACTGGACCTTGAATCTGCAACCCGTGGCCAAGTCCCTGACCCTGTTGCATCGCCGGGCGGAGTTCAGGGCGGCGCCGGCGTCGGTGCAGAAGATGCTGACGCTGGTGGAATCCGGCGACGTCACCTTCAAGCTCGGACAGGTGACGGAATTGCACGGGGAGGACGGTCAGCTTCGCGCGGTGACGGTGAAGGGCGCCGATGGCGTCATGTTCGAGCAGCCGGCCGAAGTCATGATGCCGTTTTTCGGTCTCACCATGAAGCTCGGACCCGTCGCCGATTGGAAACTGGACCTCAAGGACAGCCTCATCCCGGTCGATACCGAGAAATTCGAGACGAGCGAGAAGGGCATTTTCGCCATCGGCGACATCAACACCTATCCGGGCAAGCTGAAACTCATTCTGTCGGGATTTCACGAGGCCGCGCTGATGGCGCAGCAAGCCCACAGATATGTCTATCCCGACAAGAAGCTGGTGTTCCAATACACCACCTCCTCGACGAACTTGCAGAAGAAGCTCGGCGTGAAGTAGCTGTCCTCGCCAGCCTCGACGTCAGGCGAGCGAACGATAGACCGTGATCGTGTAGGGGCTCAGCAATTTTGCTTGCAGACGCTCCGCCGGCGGCAGCTTCATTTCTTGGAACACGCCGGTCTTATGCATCATCTCGGCGGCGTCCATGTCGATCAGGATCATATACAGCCGCCGCGGCTTGGCGTGATACGAGGCGACGATGCCTTGCAGCACGTCGGCGAAGATTTCAGTCGAGAACGGATTGAAGAAATAATGGATGGTCTCGCCGTCCAGCGGCGTGATGTTGACCACATCGTCGAGCGCGCATTCGACGTTGCGGCATTTCATGCTGCTCCGCGGAAACTGCGCGATGTTCATGGTCGCGTCATCGTGCAGCTCCTCGGCGAACTCGATGCCGCCGATGGCGGCGAACGGATGCTGGGAGGCGAGCAGCAAAACACGCCCCTTGCCCGCGCCATGGTCGACGAAGTTGAGCTTAGGGATTTTCTCCTCGGGGACGGCCGCCAGCGCCCATTTGAACACATAATAAGGCGAGGGCCTGTAGTCATGGCCGCTTGCCCGGTTGGCGCCGCGCACGGTGAGACCGTCGAGCGAAGCCTGGCCCTTGGTCGGAGCGAAGAACAAACGCTCGAATGCGTGGTCGAGCACATTGTCATGCAGCCAGATCAGGAAGCTTCGGTAATCCTGCGCGAGCCTTTCGGGTCTGGTGCGCTCGCGCAGCTTGGCGCCGGTCCGCCCAAGCTCCGGCAACACCGTCTCGCGACCGATCTTCGCCGCCTTGGCCAAGCCCGTCTTGCTCGCGGTGGCCGCGCTTGCCGTCGCCTGCTTGGTGAGGTTGGCCGTCTTGTCGGCCAATCCGGCGATGCGCTGCGCGACCTGGCCGCGCGCCACCTCGCGCTGAAGCTCGGCCGCTTTCGCCCATGCCTCGCGGCTCGCCGTCAAGGTGCTGGCGGTCGCTTGCTTCGTCTGGGCCAAAGCTGACTCGGCCAGATCCTGGAGGCGCCGCTCCGGCGTCGCGTCGTCCTCGGTCTCCGGGCTCGTTTCCTCGGCATCGTGGGGCACGACAGACATGCGCAAGTCTTGCTCCAATTTTACGCAAACATTTAGGCAGGAACACCCATAGCGCAAGAGCTTTCTGACCTTGCTTTAACCCTAGCAGGGCCTGCGGATAAACTGATGTGATATTCTAGTGATTCGCGTGGGGGAGAGGGCACTCTTGCGCGTTCGCCAGCACTCAACCCAACGCGGCGGGGGGATATAGCGTGCAGGCCGACATTCATCATCAATCCGTTCGGCATGGCCTCATCGCCATGCTGCCGAGGTTGAAGCGCTTCGCCGATGTGCTCGTCGGCGAGAAGCGGGAAGGGAAGACCGTTCTTCGCCGCGCGCTCAAGCGCATGCTTGCCGGCCAGCATCGCTACCAACGAGGGACGCCGCTCGACCGGTGGGCCTTCGCCGAGATCTACCAGCTCTGGCTGAGCGAGCTTCGCGATCACGCCGATCCGTCGCGCCAGTCCAAGGCAATCGACACCGATTTCGAGCGGCTGTTCCGCCGGGATGAGGACTCCGACTTCGATGCGTTGACTGCGAGCTTCCTCGGGCATCTGCCACCACAACAGCGCAGCACGCTGCTCCTCGTCTATGGCGAAGGCTTCGATCATGAGGAGGCCGGCCGCGTGCTCGATGCAAGCCCGGACATGATCCAGGCGCGCCTGATCCGCGCTTGCGCCGGTCTTGCCGATCGCCTCGGCTCATCGGCGCAAGCGCCGGCGAACGCCGCGATTGAGTCTCTCGACCCGGGCGAGGCAACGGAACAACCATGACCGAGCTCAGCGACGAACTGCTCGTGGCCTATGTCGACGGTCAGCTCGCGCGGGAGCAGACCCGCGCCGTCGATAAAGTGCTGGTCCAGGATGACGTGATCGCCCAGCGCGTCGAAGTCCTGAAGCAGGCGCATGGCAGGCTCGAATGCGCCTTCGAAGCCATTCTTGCCGGCGAGGTTGGGGAGATCATGGCCAACACGCCCACGATGCCATTGCCGGTGGCTCGCCCGCGCGGGAACGGCCTCGTCAAGATCGGCGTTGCCACCGTGGTAACGGGGCTCGTGCTCTTCGTCCTTGTGGCCGGCTATGGCTGGCCGTTCGGGCAACAGCCAGCGGTCGCACCTGCTGCCGTCAACCAGCCACTGGTGGCCCCGCCGCCAGCGCCCCTACCGAAGCGGGTCGAGATGGCGCCACCCACCTGGCAGGACGAGGTTCTGCGGGCGCAGGCGCTGCTCAGCCGCTCCAGTGTCGAGGTGGGTCTGGAAAGCCAAGGCAATCGCGATCTGGTGGCGTTCCAACTCGCCCAAGCCATCGGCCCGGCGGTAAAGCTCCCCGATCTCAAGGCGGAAGGCCTCAAATTCATGCGCGCCCAGTTTTTGCGCTTCGACGGCAAACCGCTCGCTCAGATGCTGTATCTCGGGACCGAGAGGGCGCCGCTTGCGCTCTATGCCATGCGCGGCGGAGGAAAGGCGCGGCCGCTCTTCCGGCGCGAGGGCGCCATCGGCTCGGTGTCCTGGAAGGAAGACGGCATAGCCTATCTCCTCGCCGGAGAGGAAAACGAAGCGAGGCTCCTTCGCCTGGCCGAGCAGATCAAGCACGAGCCCGCGGCCACCGAGCCAGCGCCGCCACGAAAGCTGTCGGACGTTACCTCCGGGCCCATAGCCTCAGGCGCGGAACCAATTGACCCGAGCGCGGCGGATCCGATCATCACCGGGTCGAATCCGACGATGCCGTCGTCGCCAGCCCATTGAAACATCAGCGCGCGAGGCGTGCGGTCGGCGCGTAGTCCCCGGCAAGATAGCGTCTCAAATCGGCTCTGATCGCGTCGGTCCGCGCCTTGTTGCAATAGGCGGGATCTTCCTGGATCGTCTCCAGCACCGATGTGCGCGTGTAATCGTAAGCCTGCGACATTTTCTGCAGCTGATAGGGGTCGAGGCCCCTGCGGCTCTCGTCGGCCATGTAGTCGGCCTTGAGCCTCTCAGGATCGAACATGAAGCCGCAATGGACCGCCCGGGCCGAGGTCCATGCCACCTGGATCGGCCTCGCAAGCGGATCGTCCGCCTTCACATAGCGCGCCGCCTTGTCGGTGGAGGCGCCGTCCTTGGCGGTGCCCGTCACCTGCCCGACCGTGCTGCAGCCCGGAAGCAAAGCGAGACCAACCGAGGTCGCGCTACACAGGAACAGCGCCGAGAAAAATCCGCGGGTCGGCATCACGACTCTTTCAGGCCCGAGGCTCGAAGGCGGTTGGGGCGATTGGCGGCTGCGACGTGCTCATGGCGGGCGCCATCTTAGCCGACCGGGGGATCGATGCTAGGGGAGCTGAGAGCGCATGAGGCAGGGGCCAAAACAAGGAAAGGCGGAGCCGAAGCTCCGCCTCCCTGTTGCGATGTCGTCCTCACGCCCGTTCGGGACGATCGGTCGGCGCCGCGAGACCTTTCGGTCTCTGGATCACGCGCTCACCTTCATGGTTGCCCACAAAGCGGCAGGCGTAATCCCGGCCTAGGCCCATTATTTAGCGTCGCGTGGCTGCGACGCGGTGCCAACCTTGGCCAGGTTGGAACCGGGGTTCAGCGGTTGAGCTTGCAGCTGAGTGAGCCCTATCGACCTCACCCCACGGCATTGCGGCGAACCCGACAGGCCGTGGCACACTCTGCTAGCTTACCCCTCCGCCTTCAGCCGCCCCTGGCGGGGGCGACACTGGGCTTGCCTTGCCCTTATGAGCTTCGGGATCATCTCGGGCGCCTTCGGGTTCTCCCTCCGGCACCTTCAGCCCGCGCCTCCAGCGCTCTCGGGTCACCCCTCCGGCACCTTCGGATTGCTCCTCCGGCGCGCTTCAGGTTGGCCCTCGGGCCCTTTCGGATCGGTTCCTCCGGCGCGTTTCGGAAGTCTCCTCCAGCGCCTTCGACAAACCCTCAACTCACAGGACCAATCCTACATCAGCGCGTTCCGGGCACGAGAGCCCGCGTGCGATTATCCCCGATATCCACCGAGGCCGGGGCGCCGACGCCTCGTCTAAAACCGCCGCGTCAGCGCAAGCCCGCAACCTCCGCCACAAGCTCGCGAAAGCGGGGGCGTGGCACGTCGATATAGGGGAGGGGGCGGCACACATCGATCGTGGCGAGGCCGATCCTCGTGGTCAGCGCTCCATTGAAAAGCCCCTCGCCGAGGCGGGCGGACAGCTTGGCGGTAAGGCCGTGGCCCACCAGCTGGTGGACGACGTCGTCGCCAAGGGCGATGCCGCCGGTCAGAACGATATGGGTGACGACCATGCGCGCGAGCTTCAACAGCGCCAGCGTGCCGGGGCGCGCGCCATAAAGCGTGGCGAGGCGGCGCAGCATGCGCAAATTCTCGCTGGCCACGAACAGCATATCGATGAGGGCCGCCGGGCTCACCGCGGTGACCACCGACACGCGCTTGGCCGATGTCGCCACGATGCTCCTGGCAATCGGGTCGAGCGGGGCCACGAGGGTACGCTCCGACAGCCGCAGCAGCTCGCCCGCATCCAGGATCTCGCCTTCGTGCTCCGCCAGGCGCGCCATGCCCCAAGCGAGGTCCTTTCGCCCGGCATAGAGGCGCTTCAGCCGGCTGACGACGTCGAGCGCGAGAGCCTTGTCGCCTGCCGCCGCGGCGCTGTCGGCCTCATGCCGAAGCCGCCCCAGCCGCCCGAGCCGGGCCAGCCCCACCGCCTCGCGCAGCACGATCATCACCAGCGCCAAGCTGGCAAGCCCCAGCAATCCGATCGTGGCCCAGCCGATCCAATCCTGCCGGGCCATCATTTCGCGCACGAGATCGTGCAGCCACATCGCCGACGCGAGCCCGACCAGAGCGCCGATTGCGGTCAGAAGAATGCTTCCCCAGCGCCAGCCGCGGCTCAGCGCGGGGAGAGCGCGAACGGTCGCCGGCAGCTGCGCCTCGTCCGTCGCGATCACGGGCGGGGCGAGCGGGGCCTCGACCATTTCCACCTCCTCCAGGCGAAAGGAGGCGGGCTTACGTGGCTTGGTCATGTGAGTCGGTCTCCAATCAGAGCCTGGAGCGCGCGGTCGAGGCGAATATTGGGAAAGGGCGCGAAGCCGCCGGAAGGCAGCGGCACCGGATCCGGCGGCCGGAAACGCACGAAGCGGACCTCGTCGGCTTGCGCTTCCGGATGACGCAACGCGGTTCTGGGGTTGGCTGGGAGGTCGCCGGGAAAAATGGCGAAGGCTTCGCTGCCGTCGAAATGGCGGCGCCCGATGGTCTCGCCCGGGAGCGGATAGCCGACGATGCAAGGAAGCACCTCGCCGTTCCGCGTCGCCTTGCCCTCGCGCGTCGCCCGGATGGCGGCAAGGGCGAGCGCCTTCACCTCGGCGCCGGCATATCTCGACCGCTCCATCGCCTGCTCGGTCAGCAAGGCGAGGATCGCCTCGAGCCGGTCGTGACTGGTGTGGTGCAGATGGTCGGCCTTGGTCGCGGCCATGACGATGCGGTCGATGCGCGGCGCGAACAGGCTCGACCACAGGCTGTTCGACCCGGTCCTGAAACAGTCGAGGATTTCGGTCATGGCGCGTTCGAGGTCGGCGACGGCGGGCCGGCCGCCATTGAGCGCGGCGAGCACGTCGACCAGCACGATCTGGCGGTCGAGCCTGGCGAAATGATCGCGGAAGAAGGGGCGCACGACATGGGTCTTATAGGCCTCGTAGCGCCGCTCCATCATCGCCCATAGCGAGCCGCGCGGGAAACTCTCCGCTGCCTTGGCATCGAGCGGGGCAAAGGTGAGCGCGGGCGAGCCTTCGAGATCGCCGGGCATCAGGAACCGCCCCGGTGGCAGCGTCGACAGAGCGTGCGGATCGGCGCGTGTGTCGCGCAAATAGGATTTGAACAGATCGGCAAGCCGCTGCGCCGCCGCCTCGTCCGCCGGCGCGGCCAGATCGGTCGCGGCAAGCGCCGCGTGCCAATCCTTGGCCGAGGCCTTTCGCTGCTTGGCCCGGCTCTGCGTGAGCGCCTGTTCGGACCAGTCCCGGTAATCGAGCCCAAGCAGCGGCAGATCGAGCAACCACTCGCCCGGATAGTCAACGATATCGATATTGAGGCGATGATAGCCGAGCCGCCGCTTCCAAAATCCTTGCGGCTCATATTCGAGCGCGATCCTGAGCTGGCTGATTCGCCGCGTGCTGTCCGGCCAGCGCGGCGGGCTCGCGGTAAGATCGGCCAGATGCCGCTCATAATCGAAACGCGGCACGTTGTCGTCGGGCTGCGGCTCCAGATAAGCGCGCAACACCCGCCCCTGCGCTACGGCATCGAAGAAGGGCATGCGTCCTTGCGCGATGAGATCATGCACGAGCGCGGTGATGAAGACGGTCTTGCCCGAACGCGCCAATCCCGTGACGCCGAGCCTGACGGTGGGCTCGACCAGGCCGGCGGCGAAGCCGCCCACATTGCGGAAGGCGTCGACGGCGCCGTGGGTGATGCTGGAGATCGGCACGCTTGTGAATTGCTCCTTGCGACCCGCGGTGCGAAAGCGCCTCTTAGCGCGGTGCGCGAGGCGACGAAAGGGCTCGTTTGGCCGCGCGATGCGGGGCTACCGAGGCGTTCAGGGACGGCAGCTTCATTGCCGTCACGCCCATGTCATCCCGCTCTGACTCTTTGTCGGCGCCCGGCTCCGCCGCGGATCATTTGTCAAGAGCGTCTGTTACTTGACTTGGTCCTCGGCTTCCGTAAATACGGGGCAGCCCAGGTAGGGGGTCGCGGTTCAACCAAGGGCCGGCCTGTGGAAGCGGGGCCAATCGCCCGGAGAACCAATAGCATGCGTGTGACAGAGGCATTCATGCCGGCCAAAAAGAAGCTACCCGAGGACTACCGGCCCTCTGACGACGAACCTTTCATGAGTGAGCGTCAGCGCGCCTATTTTCGGCGCAAGCTGCTCGCCTGGCGGGACGAGATCCTTCGCTCCACGAAGGAGACCCTCCAGCACCTTCAGGACGAATCGGCGCAGCATGCCGATATCGCCGACCGGGCGACCACGGAAACCGAGCGGGCGCTCGAACTCCGGGCCCGCGACCGCCAGCGCAAGCTGATCGCCAAGATCGATGCGGCGCTCGGACGCTTGCACGAGGGCACCTACGGCTATTGCGAGGAAACCGGCGAGCCGATCAGCCTGAAACGGCTCGATGCGCGCCCGATCGCAACCTTGAGCGTCGAGGCCCAGGAGCGCCACGAACGGCGCGAGCGCGTCTACCGCGACGAGTAGCCTCCCTTTGGCCGTCGCGACGCCGATTTCCCCCATCCTCCTGGCTCGACCGCCTCAGGGCTTTCTCACGCCTGACGGCGGCCCGATCGGGAAGTTGAAGATCGTGTCCGGATAGGGCTCGTCTCGAAGCGTGAAGTGCCACCATTCTTTGTCGTAATTGTTGAAGCCATGCCGGCTCATGGCATCGAGCAGGATCTGGCGGTTGGCGCGCTGCTCCGGCGTGAGCCCTGACGCCTCCGTATTGGCCTTCACGTCGAAGCAGTCGAAGCCCGTGCCCATGTCGAGGCTGTCATCGGCTTCACGCTCGACCTGAGGGGCGGTGCAGGCGCCAAGGCTTTGCCCGGATGACAAGGGAGCCGGTTCGGCGCCGAGCGGAATGAGGGTGAGATCCATGGTGGCGCCACGAGAATGGCCCGAGACCGTGGCGATGTAGCCCTGCGGAAACAGCATCGTCTTGTCGAGATTGGGATAGTGGACGGTCTTCGACTCGGGGGCGCTCGGCTCTTTCGCCCAGGCGACGAAGGCGGCCACGGCTTGCGCCGGGCGATAGCAATCATAGAGTTTGAGGCTGAGTCCTTGCCCCTTCAGATCGGCTTGCACCGCGGCCAGCGCTTCCGCCGCCTGCCTCGCCAGCACGCATTCGGGCGCCCGGTAGCCCGGGACCGGGTGGCCGGTGAAGTTGTCGGCGCCCGCATAGCGCATGTCCTGCTGAATGGTGGGATCGACGTCGCGGAGATAGACGAAGCCCTCCGGCATATCCCCGGCGCGGATGGGCGTCGCCGCGAGACCGGCGCAGATGAAAAGCATGAGACGAAGCATGGGCCAAGGCTAACGCGACAAGCTGGTGGTGCGAGCACAAAAAAACTCCCCGCTTTGGGGCGGGGAGTGAAGTGTTTGGGGGACTGACATGACTGGCCGAAGCCAGTCGGTGTCGGACCATTAGCAGGGAACTACCGGCGTTCTTACGGCATGAGCGGCTGACGCTACCGGCGTCGCTTCATCCGCCTGCCACAACTACGCATGGCAACCATAAGCTCGCATGTCTTGTCTACCGCAACTCGGCCCGAGCGACAAGCAAAACCACTATGACCAATTTGCCATAGTCAACCAGAAAATTGGCTTGAAGGTGGGGGGCGAGATCAGGTCCGGTCGAATTCGGGGGGCGGCCGGGGTTCGGCTCTGGCGATGACCACGTCTTCGAGCGGGGGCTCCAAATGCCTGCGTCCCTCGATCCCCGTCTCGATCAGCACGTCGACAGGACCACCGGTCATGATCAGGTGCTCCACATCGTCGCGGCGGATCAGAATGAGCTTGCGCCGCCCATCGACGGACGCCGTCTCCACCACGCCGAGCCTGCGGTCGCGCCCGCGCAGGAAACTCCCGCCGGCCCGCCCGCCGGTGAGGACTAAGGTCCTGAACGCCCAGGCCGTGAGCGCGATGAGCGCGATCGCGAACAGGAAGGCGGCGAGAGCGAGGACGATGCTGTCCGTGTCAGTCATGGCAGGCATTTTTGGCTCTTTGAGGCCCCAAGGCCGCTGCCGGTGGCGACCGTGGCAAGACTTGCGGCGCGGCTTCTAATAAACCGTTAACCAAGGTGTCAATATGACACGCGAAAGGCCGTCCGGAGCCGCGCGGCTTGGGCCATGATCCATGAACCGGAGGGGGAGAGTCCCGTCCGGAAAGTGAGGTCGAAATGGCCGGTTCTGTCACCCATCCGCATGCGTCTCCTCCTGGCGCCGGGCACAATGTGCGGCGCGAAGTAGAATCGAATCGGATAGCTTGCAGCCATGACCGACATCGACGCTCCGATGCGCTACGCCGAGCCCGCCGCCGATCGTACCGGCCGCGATGGCAGTGTGGGGCTCGTGGTCCTGCTGGCGCTGGCGCTGGCCGTTGCCGCCGTGGGTCTGGCCATGCTGTCGCGCGAATTGGCTGAGCCTTTCGTCCTCGCCATTCTTGCCTCTCTCGCCGTGGTCGGGGTGTTCTGCCTGTTCGCCGGCGCCGTCGGCATCCTGCATTTCGGTCAGCAGAGCGCGCGCAACGACGTGACCAAGGCCTTCGTCGACAATCTGCCGCAAGGGGCCCTCATCGCCGACGCCGCCGGACGCGTGGTCTACGCCAACGAGGCCTATCGAGACCTGCTCGGGCTTGAGCCGGACATGGTGCTGGCGGCGCCGGATCGGGCCTTCGCCGGCAATGCCTATCTCGCCGAGCAGATCTTCCGTCTGTCGCGGGCAGCGCAGCAGGGCCGTAGCCTCAGAGAGGAGTTCCGGCTGCCGCCTCCGGGAGAAGCCGAGAGCGAAGCCGGCATTCTCCCGCGCTGGTTCCGCATCTCGGTCCAGCCCATGCCGGCCGATCCTGCCGCTGGACGCAAAGGCGGGCTTGTGGTGTGGCAGGTCGAGGAGACCACGGCCGACCGCGAAAGGCAGGAGGCGGGCTTTGAGAAGGTGCAGCAGGCGATCGCCTATCTCGACAACGCTCCGGCTGGCTTCTTCACCGCCGATGGCGAAGGCACCATCGGCTATCTGAATGCGACGCTCGCGCAGTGGCTCGGTGTCGATCTGGCCGAGGCGGCGGGACGCCAGCTCCAGCTTTCCGAGATCATGTCGGAGGATGGCGCGGCGCTGGTAGCGCGGGCCGGTCGCGGCGCCGCCCAGGGTGTCACTCGCCGCTTCGACATCGATCTGGTTAAGGCCGACGGCACGACGCTGCCGGTGCGCATCCTGCATTGCCTGCCGCCTTACGGCGGCAATGGCGGGCTTGCGCATGCGCTGGTGCTCAATCGCGCGCCGGGAGAGCCCGAGGAGGCCGCCGCGGCCGAGCTTCGCTTTGCCCGGCTATTCAACATGGCGCCCATCGCCATCGCCACCATCGACCGCGATGGCACCATCAGCACCACCAATGCCGCCTTTGTCCGGCTGTTCGGCCGGGCGGTCGATGGCGTGCCCGCGCGCAAGGTCAATCTGTCTGACCTTGCCGACGCGGAAGGCGGCGAGGCGCTACGCCAGGCGCTCGACGGCGTCATCGCCGGCCAAGGGCTGATCGAGCCTATCGACATTGCCTTCAAGGACGACAAGGAGCGGAGCGGGCGCTTCTATCTGAGCCCCATCGAGCAGTCCGAGGGCGAGAACGAGGCGGCCATCGCCTATGCCATCGACACGACCGAGCAGCGCGCGCTCGAGATGCAGATTGCCCAGAGCCAGAAGATGCAGGCCATCGGCCAGCTCGCCGGCGGCATCGCGCATGACTTCAACAACATGCTCACGGCGATCATCGGTTTCTCCGACTTCCTGCTGATGAACCATCGTCCGACCGATCCGGCCTTCCAGGACATCATGAACATCAAGCAGAATGCGAACCGCGCCGCCGGGCTCGTGCGCCAGCTGCTTGCCTTCTCACGCCAGCAGACCCTGCGCCCGGAACGGCTTCAGCTCGGCGACGTGCTGTCGGAGCTATCCATCTTGCTTGGCCGCCTGCTGGGCGAGAATATCGAGCTCAAGCTTGACAGCGGCGGTGACGTCTGGCCGGTCAAGGCCGATCTGCATCAATTCGAGCAGGTCATCATCAACCTTGCCGTCAACGCGCGCGACGCGATGCCCAAGGGCGGCAAGCTCGCGATCCGCACCGCCAATGTTACCGAGCCTGAATCGCGCTCGCTCGGTCAGCATCTCCAGCCGGGCGAATATGTCCTGATCGAGGTCAGCGACACCGGCATGGGCATGACGCCGGAGGTGATGCAGAAGATCTTCGAGCCGTTCTTCTCGACCAAGGAGGTTGGGCGCGGCACGGGCCTCGGGCTCTCCACCGTCTACGGCATCGTCAAGCAGACCGGCGGCACCATCAACGCCGAGAGCGAGCTCGGGCGTGGCACGGTCATGCGCGCCTACCTGCCGCGCTATGTCGAGGTCGCGGGCGAGGTGGAGCAGCAGGCGCGCCGGGAACGCCGGGAGCAGCCGAACGACCTCACCGGACACGGCACCGTGCTCCTGGTCGAGGACGAGGACGCCGTGCGCAGCTTCGCCGCCCGGGCGCTGGGCCAGCGAGGCTATAAGGTGCTCGAAGCCACGACCGGGACCGAGGCGCTGGAAATGTTCTTGAGCCACAATGGCGAGGTCGACCTCGTGGTCAGCGACGTGGTGATGCCCGAGATGGATGGCCCGACCTTGATGAAGCATCTGCGCAGCCAGCGCCCCGATCTCAAGATCATCTTCATCTCCGGCTATGCCGAGGACGCCTTCAGGCGCAATCTCGCCGACAATGAAGAGTTCATGTTCCTGCAGAAGCCGTTCGATCTCAAAGAGCTGGCGGCGGCGGTCAAGGCCGCGCTACAGGGCTGAGGCGAAGGCGCGCTTTCCCCTCCAGGCGCGGAACGGCCAAAGGTCTTCCTTTCGTCGCCGATCGCGGCTAACACCCCTCCGAAACCCCCAAGCGTTACGGAGTCGATGGACGCGTGCCGGATTACGAGAAACAACCCTCAGACGACGATTCGGGCTTTCGCCGCAGGCAAATCCAGAAGCCCAAACTGCCAGCCCTCACCATTCACCGCTATGGCGGCAGGCTGATCTATTTCTGGTTCGGCATGCGCTTCGGCGCGCTGATGAAGCTGTTCAAGCGCGGCAATTTCAACTTCACCCTGAACTGCCTCCCGGACACGCTGCTCCTGCTGCTCTGGACCCCGGTGAATTCGCTGCTCTATTACATCTCGGAAGCGAAATACCGCCGCAAGGCCGAGGCCGTGCCCCTCGACCAGCCGCCGGTTTTCGTCATGGGGCACTGGCGCACCGGCACCACGCTGATGCACGACCTGTTCTCGCTCGATCCGAACCTCGCTTACCCCACCACCTATGAATGCTTCTTTCCGCATCATTTCCTCCTCACCGAGAGGACGTTGCCCAAGGTGATGAAGGTGCTGTTGCCGGAAAAGCGCCCGCAGGACGACGTTCCGGTCGGCTTCGACCGCCCGCAAGAAGAAGAGTTCGGCATGATGATGCTGGGCGAGGGCACGCCCTACCTCACCCATGCGTGGCCACGCTTCGGTCCCGCCGACAGCGACTATCTCGACTTCAAAGGCCTCTCCGCCGCGGCCAAGAAGAAATGGGCGGACGCCTATCTCTGGTTTTACAAGAGGCTGGCGCTGAAGCATGGCGGCAAGCCGCTGGTGATGAAATCGCCGGCTAATGCCGCGCGGCTCAAGCTGCTGACCGAGCTGTTTCCGCGGGCGCGCTTCGTCTATATCGCGCGGAACCCGCTCGCGGTGTTCCCCTCCACGGTGAAGCTCTGGCGCGCGCTCTACTCGACCCAAGGCTTGCACAACCCGCCTCATCTCGACGGCTGGCTCGACGACTATGTGCTCGACATGTTCGCGCGCCTCACCGAGGACTATGAGGAAGACAAACACCTCATCCCCAAAGACCGGCTGGTCGAGCTCCGTTACGAAGATCTGGTCAAGGACCCGATTGGGACCATGCGCGATATTTATGCGCGGCTCGGGATCGGCGATTTTGCCGCCGTGGAGGCGCCGATGCGCGCCTATCTCGACGCGCAAAAGGAACACCGTGTCTCGGAATATGAGCTGCCGCCGGAGCTGAAGCGGAAAGTCATCGAGCGCCTCGGCCCCTATATCGACCGCTTCGGCTATCGCGAGGCGGTCATGCGCGGCCCGCGCGCCGCCACAGCCGCTGCCGCCAAGCCGGCCGCCCCACAGCTTGGATGATGGCGCGGGGTCTATCCGCCCCGAACCGGTCTGCCGGCGATATGATGGAGATCGGCAGTGTCCTCCAACCGCAGCGAAAGGACGAGACATGAGCCCAGATCCGGTTGCCCAGCTGCTCAAAGATCCCCGCTTCAAGGGCCAGCCGATCACGTGGGAGGTGACCCCGGAGGAATATGACGCCATCCGGCGGGCGTGGCTGACCCACGTTCAGGCCGAGGAGGTGTTGTTCAAGCCGTTCACCGAGGACCAGTTCCAGGCGCAGATGGAAATCATGCTCAGCGTCTTCACCGATGATTGCGTGATGGAGCTGATCGCAGGCGGCGAGCGCTGGCAGGGCCACGAGCAGGCCACGGCATTCTACCGCGTGTTGTTAAGCTCGCTGGTGGAGACCGAGTGGGTGCCGCAGGCGCTGGTCATCGGTCCCCAGGGCGTCCTCGACGTGGTCAACATGACGGGGAAGCTGGTCAAACCGTTCGCCGGCCTGAACCAGGTCGGGACCGAGGTGCATCTGCAATGGGTGATCTATTTTCCCTGGGTGCCGGAGGAGGGCAAGTTCAGGGGCGAGCTGATCTATGCCATCAACCGCTTGTAGAGTTGCGCTCAAATACGCGAGCGGGCAACACCCCGAGTTAGAATCGGCCCGTCACAGCCATATCCGCCGCGTCCGTTCTTCGCTATGCTTGCCGGTGGAAGGTGAGATCCATGATATCGCACTTCACCGTAGGCCTGACAGCCCAGGGCAAAGCCGACCGCGTCGCCGTCGATGCGGAGGATGCGCTGATCGCCGCGCTCAAGGTCAAGGCCGAGCGCCCCGACGCCACCATCACCTATGTGCGCCGGCAGAACCGCCGCGGCGATGCCCGCCATCCCGCTCACAAGCTCTCCCGCTAACGTCGCCAAGGGGTTGTTAGGGTCAATTCCCAGAAAGAACATATTGCGAACAGAGAACAAAACATGTACATTGGCGGCTTGGGTTTGGCAACTGGCTCGGCGCGGGGCAAAGCCAGTTTGCCAGTATCGGTGGGCCTAGGAAATATGGGAGAATCGGCCATGTTGAATACCAGCCTTCGTGTCGTCGAGGGAGGACAGATGGACAGAGAAAAGGCGCTCGAGGCTGCGATCTCGCAGATCGAGCGGAATTGCGGCAAGGGCTCCATCATGCGTCTCGGCCAGAACGAGAAGGCGGTGGAGGTCGAGGCCGTTTCCACCGGCTCGCTCGGGCTCGACATCGCGCTCGGCATTGGCGGGCTTCCGCGTGGCCGCGTCGTCGAGATTTACGGACCTGAATCCTCCGGCAAGACCACGCTGGCGCTGCATGTCGTGGCCGAGGCGCAGAAGCGTGGCGGCATTTGCGGCTTCATCGACGCCGAGCACGCACTCGACACCATCTATGCGCGAAAACTCGGGGTCGACCTCGAAAACTTCCTGATCTCTCAGCCCGACACCGGCGAGCAGGCGCTCGAGATCACCGACACGCTGGTGCGCTCCGGCGCCATCGACGTGCTCGTGGTCGATTCGGTCGCGGCGCTGACGCCAAAGGCCGAGCTCGAAGGCGAGATGGGCGATATGCAAATGGGTAGCCAGGCGCGGCTGATGAGCCAGGCCTTGCGCAAGCTCACCGGCTCGATCTCGAAGTCCCGCTGCATGGTGATCTTCATCAACCAGATCCGCATGAAGATCGGGGTGATGTTCGGCTCGCCCGAAACCACGAGCGGCGGCAACGCGCTGAAATTCTATGCCTCCGTGCGGCTCGACATTCGCCGCATCGGAGCCATCAAGGAGCGCGAGGAGGTGGTCGGCAACCAGACCCGCGTCAAGGTGGTGAAGAACAAGGTGGCGCCGCCTTTCAAGCAGGTCGAGTTCGACATCATGTATGGCGAGGGCATTTCCAAGACGGGCGAGCTTATCGATCTTGGGGTCAAGGCCGGCATGGTGGAGAAGTCAGGCTCCTGGTTCTCCTTCGACTCGGAGCGCATCGGTCAGGGCCGCGAAAACGCCAAGACCTATCTCAAGGAACACCCGGAGATGGCCGACAAGATCGAGCGCGCCATTCGCCAAAATGCCGGCCTGATTGCCGCCCAGATTCTGGAAGGAACGGGCGAGACCCCGAGCGATGACGACGAGACGATGTCGGGCTTCGCCGAGGACGGGACCGTGGCGCCCTTGACCGGCGGCGCTGCCGCAAGGCGGGGCAGGCGGGGGTAGACGGTCTTGCGTCTCTAAGCCTCGTCATGCCCGGCCTCGTGCCGGGCATCCACGTTGATTCAAGCCGGCGGTTCAGCCGGGGCTTGAATTGTCTGGTGTTGAAGCCAAGCCGGATGCCATTGCTGGCCGGGGCTAGCGCGGCCATGACCCGCGCGGCGCAAATGCGTCGGCCCGCCAGTCCTGACGCTGGACAGTCTTCACTCCTCCCATTATGTCTGGAGCCGATCCTGACGCCCGTTTCCCGTCCGGGAGCGGCGCCTTCGGTGCTCGGGCTTTCGGCGCTCGGCGGCCCGAATTGGCTAGGGTTCGTATCGCTCGCGATCAGAGGCCTTGCCGCTTCGCCGCTATGACCTCCACCAAGACCACACGCGCTAAGCCAGCCAAGGTCACCCGCCCAGCCGCGGGCAACAAGAGAGCCCGTCAGACAAGCATGAACGACAAAGCCGTCAACGACGCCAGGGTCAGCCACACGCAGCTGAGGGATCATGGCACGAGCGCCATTCGTTCGGGCTTCCTCGATTTCTTCGCGCGGAACGAGCATGAGATCCTGGCGTCGAGCCCGCTCGTGCCGCGCCACGATCCGACGCTGATGTTCACCAATGCCGGCATGGTTCAGTTCAAGAACGTTCTGACCGGAGCGGAGCGGCCGAGTTTTCCGCGGGTGGCGACGGCGCAGAAATGCGTTCGCGCGGGCGGTAAGCATAACGACCTCGACAATGTCGGCTACACCGCGCGCCACCACACCTTCTTCGAGATGCTCGGCAATTTCTCTTTCGGCGACTATTTCAAGGAGCGCGCGATCCTGCTCGCCTGGGAGCTGCTGACCCGCGATCTGGGTCTCGACAAGGACCGCCTCCTGATCACCGTCTTCGCCGACGATGAGGAGGCGGCGGTGCTGTGGCGGAAGATCGCCGGCCTCCCAGAGGACAAGATCATCCGCATCGCCAGCGCGGATAATTTCTGGTCCATGGGCGAGCACGGTCCCTGCGGTCCTTGTTCGGAAATCTTCTACGACCATGGACCCAAGCTGAAAGGCGGCCCCCCCGGCAGCCCCGATGCGGATGGCGATCGCTTCGTCGAGATCTGGAATCTCGTCTTCATGCAGTATGACCAGCAGCCCGGCGGCAAGCGGATCGCGCTGCCGCTTCCCTCCATCGACACCGGCATGGGGCTTGAGCGCATCGCCGCGGTGCTGCAAGGAACCCACGACAATTACGAGATTGATCTGTTCAAGACACTGATCGCGGCGTCGGTCGATCTGACCGGCGTTCCGGCCACGGGCGAGGCCAAGCCCAGCCACCGCGTCATCGCCGATCATCTCCGCGCCGCCACCTTCCTGATCGCCGACGGCGTGCTGCCCTCGAACGAAGGCAGGGGCTATGTCCTTCGCCGCATCATGCGCCGCGCCATGCGCCACGCCAATCTGCTGGGCGCGGCCGAGCCGCTGCTTTACCGGCTGGTGCCCACGCTTGTGGGCGAAATGGGCCGCGCCTATCCGGAGATCGAGCGTGGTCAGAGCCTCATCGTCGAGACGCTGAAGCTCGAGGAAACCCGCTTCCGCGATACGCTCGACCGCGGCTTGCGTCTTCTCGACGAGGCGGCCAAGGATTTGAAGCGGGGGGCCATGCTCCCCGGCGAGATCGCCTTCAAGCTCTACGACACCTACGGCTTTCCCTATGATTTGACCGAGGACGCGCTAAAGCCTCGCGGCGTCAGCGTCGACGCCGAGGGCTTCGCCGCCGCGATGGAGCGCCAGCGCGCCGAAGCGCGGAAGTCCTGGGCCGGTTCGGGCGAGGCCGCGACCGAGACCCTGTGGTTCGAACTGAAGGAGGAACTCGGAGCGACCGAGTTCCTCGGCTACGAGTCCGAGGCCTCATCCGGCAAGATCGTGGCGCTGGTGGCGGACGGCAAGCGCGTGCCCGAGCTGAGAGCAGGCATGCGCGGCGCGGTCATCGTCAATCAGACGCCCTTTTATGCCGAGTCCGGCGGCCAGATCGGCGATCGAGGGCAAGTCTCGAGCCCCGACGGCGCGCGCTTTGTGGTCGAGGACACGCAGAAGAAGCTCCACGGCCTCTTCGTCCATATGGGGGTGCTGGCGAGCGGCGCGCTCAAACTGGGTGAGGTGGTGGAGCTCGACGTCGATCATGGGCGCCGCACCGCGATCCGCGCCAACCATTCCGCCACCCATCTCCTGCACGAGGCGCTGCGCGAGGTGCTGGGCGAGCACGTGGCGCAGAAGGGCTCCCTGGTCGAACCCGGCCGGCTGCGCTTCGATTTCTCCCAGCCACGCCCCTTGACCGCGGCCGAGATCAAGGCAGTCGAGGACCTTGCCAACGACATCATCCGGCAAAACGCAGTGGTCGAGACGCATTTGATGCGCCCCGACGAGGCGATCGAGAAGGGCGCGCTGGCGCTGTTCGGCGAGAAATATGGCGACGAGGTCCGCGTCGTCAGCATGGGCACGAGCGAGGCGAGCCACAAGGCCGACCACGCTTACTCCGTGGAGTTGTGCGGCGGCACGCATGTGAAGCGCACGGGCGATGTCGGCCTGCTCAAGATCGTGAGCGAGAGCGCGGTTGCCTCAGGCGTGCGCCGCGTCGAGGCGCTGACGGGCGAGGGCGCCCGCAACTATCTCGTCACCCAGGACGCGCGCGTGCGCGAGGCGGCGGAGCTGTTGAAGGTGGCGCCGGACGAGATGATCGAGCGCCTGGCCGTGGTGCTGGATGAGCGCCGCAAGCTCGAGCGGGCGCTGGCCGAGGCGAAGCGCGAGCTTGCCCTCGGTGGCGGCGGCCAGGGCGACACCGCCTCCGCCATCCGCGATCTCGGGCCGGTCAAGCTCTTCGCCCGTACGCTCCAGGACGTGGCGCCAAAGGATCTCAGAGGGCTGGTCGACGACGCCAAGCAGCAATTGGGCTCGGGCATTGTCGCCATCATCGGCGTGTCAGATGAGGGCAAGGCCGGGCTAGTGGTCGGCGTCACCGACGACCTCACCTCGACCTATAATGCCGTCGAGCTTGCGCGCGCGGGCGCCGAGGCGCTTGGCGGCAAGGGCGGGGGTGGACGCCCAGATCTGGCTCAAGCTGGGGGGCCAGACGGCGCCAACGCTGCCGCCGCGCTCGACGCCATCGCCGCCCGGATCACGGCCGGGAGCGCCGAAGCTGGCTCGCCGCAGCGAGCCGGAACCGTCTGACCATGAGTTTCAAGACCGCCTGGCGACGCTGGCGGGTCGAAGTCCACAACGTCCTCGAAGTGGGCGGCGAAGCCTATCCGATGGGCCGCGCCGTCAATGCTTTCCTCGTCATTCTCATTATCGCCAACGGCCTCGCTTTTGCCGCCGAGACGGTCAACTCCGTCTATGCCCGCTATGGGCCGGCGTTCGAGGCCTTCAACACTTTTTCGGTGATGGTGTTCACCGTCGAATATGTGCTTCGGGTCTGGAGCTCGGTTGAGATCCCGCTGCCACAGCGCCTGCCGCATTGGCGGGCCCGGCTGAAATTCATGCTCCGGCCGATGATGATCATCGACCTGCTCGCCTTTTTGCCCTGGTATCTCTTTCAACTCATGCCGGTCGATCTCCGGGCCTTGCGCATCTTGCGCCTGTTCCGGCTGCTCAAGCTCCTGCGTTATTCGCCTGCGCTGCAGACTTTACAGCGCGTCATGGCTAATGAATATCGCGCGCTACTCGGCTCCCTGCTGGTGATGATGGTGCTGCTGCTCTTCGCCGCCTCCATCGTCTATTTCCTTGAGCGAGACGCCCAGCCCGACAAATTCGGCTCGATCCCGGCAGCGGCCTGGTGGGCGCTCGCCACCCTCACCACTATCGGCTACGGCGACATCGTGCCGGTCACGCCTCTCGGCAAGGTGTTCGGGAGTGTGGTCATGCTTATCGGCCTCGGCATGTTCGCTCTCCCCATCGCCATCCTTTCCGCCGGGTTCAGCCAGGAATCGGCGCGCCATGAGTTCGTGGTGACGTGGAGCATGGTTGCCCGCGTGCCGCTGTTCAGCACCCTCGACGCGAACGAGGTTGGCGAAGTCACCAAGCTGCTCTACACGCGCCTGTTTCAGCCCGGCGCCACCATCGTGTCCGCCGGCGACGCGGGCGCTGAGATGTATCTCATCGGCAGCGGCGAGGCGACGATGCGCATGTCCGCGGGCCGAAAGGTCAGACTGGGGGAGGGCGACTTCTTTGGCGAGATGGCGCTGCTCGAACGACGGCGGCACAAGCACGACGTCGTCGCCGACACCATCTGCCGCGTCTATGTCCTCGATGGCGAGGGACTGGCGCGCTTAGGCCGGCGGCATCCGGAGATCGTCCGCCACATCGAGGCCGTGGCCATGGAGCGCCAGCGCGAGAACGAGAAGGCCGTGCGCGCGGCTAAGGGCCCGCGCAAGCGTTCGACCGCGGCAAAGAAGGCCGGCGGCGGCGAAGCCGGATAGGGATCCGGATCTAGGCCGCGGCGCGATCGGTCACCGCTTGCCGCAGCCGCTCGTCGATCTTGTCGAGGAAGCCGGTGGTCGAGAGCCAGGCCTGCTCGGCGCCGACGAGAAGCGCCAGATCCTTGGTCATGAAGCCGGCCTCGATGGTGCCGACCACCACCTTCTCCAGCGTCTCGGCGAAATGGGCGAGCTCGGTATTGTCGTCGAGCTTGGCGCGATGCTTGAGTCCGCCGGTCCAAGCGAAGACCGAGGCGGTGGAATTGGTCGACGTCTCGCGCCCCTGCTCATGCTGCCGGTAATGGCGCGTAACGGTGCCATGGGCGGCTTCGGACAGGACCGTGCGGCCGTCCGGGGTCATCAGCACGCTCGTCATCAGCCCCAGCGAGCCAAACCCTTGCGCCACGGTGTCGGACTGCACGTCGCCGTCATAGTTCTTGCAAGCCCAGACATAGCCGCCGGACCATTTCAACGACGCGGCGACCATGTCGTCGATCAGGCGGTGCTCGTAGGTCAGGCCCCGAGCCTCGAACGCCTCACGGAACTCCGTCGCATAAATCTCGGCGAAGATGTCCTTGAAGCGCCCGTCATAGGCCTTGAGGATGGTGTTCTTGGTCGAGAGATAGACCGGAAAGTTGCGGGTAAGCCCATAGTTCAGACTGGCGCGCGCGAAATCCCTGATCGAATCGTCGAGGTTGAACATGGCCAGTGCCACGCCCGAGCCCTTGAACTCATGCACCTCGTGCTCGATGCGCGTGCCGTCCTCGCCCATGAAGCTGATGGTGAGCTTGCCCTTGCCGGGCACGAGGAAGTCGGTGGCCCGGTAGATGTCGCCATAGGCGTGGCGTCCAATGATGATGGGCTTGGTCCAGCCGGGGACGAGACGGGGCACATTGCGGCAGATGATCGGCTCGCGGAAAATCACCCCGCCCAGGATGTTGCGGATGGTCCCGTTCGGCGATTTCCACATCTGCTTGAGGCCGAATTCCTCCACCCGCGCCTCGTCGGGGGTGATGGTCGCGCATTTGACGCCGACGCCGTGCTCGTCGATGGCCTGGGCCGCGTCGATGGTGACCTGGTCATTGGTCGCGTCGCGATTCTGGATGGAGAGATCGAAGGTGCGGATGTCGAGATCGAGATAGGGCCGGATCAGCTTCTCCTTGATCAGGTGCCAAATCACCCGCGTCATCTCGTCCCCGTCCAGGTCGACGACGGGGTTCTTTACCGTAATCTTGTCCAATTGATTGTCTCCGGGTGGGATCTTGATCGAGGTCTCGCCCTTGCTCAGCGCTCGCCATTGCGGCCAAGCGCCCCCTATAGCATCGTGAGTTTTATGATGAAAGCAGGGGCAAAACAGGTGCCACGCGCAAAACCCAAGCCGGCCAAGCTACCCGGGCGCAGCCGGTCTCGACCCGCGCGGACGGCTCGCCTTGCCCCGGCGATCATTCTGCTCGAGCCGCAGCTGGGGGAAAATATCGGCTTCGCCGCGCGCGCGATGGCCAATTTCGGCCTGACCGAGCTTCGCCTGGTCGCGCCTCGCGATGGCTGGCCGAACGAGAAGGCCCGCGCCGCGGCGGCCGTCGCCGACAGCATCGTCGACGGGGCAAAACTCTATCCGAGTCTCGATCTCGCCATCGCCGATCTCAACTTCCTCCTCGCCACCACCGCGCGCCCGCGGGACATGGTGAAGCCGGTGATGACCCCAAAGCGTGCCGCGGGCGAGCTGGCCGCACGGGGGGACAGGGGCGAGCGCACAGGCGTGCTGTTCGGACCGGAGCGGAGTGGCCTCGACAATGAAGCGGTCGCTCTGGCCGACGCCATCGTCACCGCGCCCGTGGATCCGTTCTTTGCCTCCTTGAGTCTCCCGCAGTCCGTTTTGCTTGTCGCGTATGAATGGTTGCAGGCGCAAGAGGCACACCCCTCGCTCGGCCGCGCCACTATCTTCGACGGACCGGCGGTCGAGGGACTTGATCTTGCCGGCACTCGCCCGGCGACCCGGGCCGAGCTGACGGGCCTGTTCGAGCATCTCGAAGGCGAACTCGACCGGTCCGGCTTCTTGCGTCCCCCAGAAAAGCGCCCGACCATGGTGCGGGCCATCCGCAATATGTTCCATCGCATGGGGGTGACCGAGCAGGACATACGTACCTGGCGGGGTATTGTGACCTCACTCAGCCGCATGGCCAAACGGCCTCGATCTTGACGAGTCATCATTCTGCCCCGTTTCTGCTATTGCGATGGCGCGGAAGGATGATTAGCTTCCAGGCACCGCAGGGGGAGAGGGGCAATTGATGCCAGTTGCATGGACGAGATGGAGCGCCGCCGCGCTTGCGGCACCACTGGCGCTCCTGTTTGGCGGACCGCTTTGGGCCGCGGACGAGACCGGCGTCCACTACGTCGCCGAGGAGCTCGGCAGCCGGACCAAGACGGCTGACGCCTCCGCAGGGGCGCCCAAAAGCGGCCTGAGCGACAGTGCCGTGCGCGTAATGTCCACCTACGCCCTGTCCATCCTTCCCGATGAGTATCCGCTCAAGAGCGGCGAGATGATCAAGCTCGATAAGTCCGACCCCAATGTCTACCTCATTCCGCTCGACGATGCGCGCCGTGTGATCAAGGTCGCGACTCGCTCCGCCTATGCCGAGGTCTGCGATCTGCGTGAGCTCGAGAAGGCGAATTTCGATACGATGATCCAGGGCGAGGAAGCGCGAAAGACTTGGTCGCAGGAGCAGCTCATGTTCATTCACGCCCTGCATACCTTCGCTACGTCCTATCTCGCCGGCAATGCGACGATCACCGAGACGCCGGCCGATGGCTCCGCCGCGGCGAACGCCGGCGACGGCTCGACCACGACCATCACGCCCAAGAAACTCGACTGCCCCCCGGGGCAGAAGGAGAAAGTGGCGGCGGCGATCAACGCTTACGTCCAATCCGCTAACGCGCAACTGCCCGCGCCACAGGCCCCGGCCGCTAGCGGCGCCAATTGACACTTTCTAGCCATTGCGTGTAACAGAGCGCGGGTGGGCGCTTCCCGGCCTGGGCCGGCTCGAAGCGCTCGAAGGCAAGGCCTGGAAACGCGGCCTTTTGCCCTCATCGGAAATGGTTTATGGAGCAGGCGCGCGAGGCGAAGGCCAGCGAGCGGCTTAATTGGCTTTGGAGCATTAGATGACGAAACGAATTCACGCGAAGCACAAGATCGACCGCCGCTTGGGCGAGAACATTTGGGGCCGGCCAAAAAGCCCCTACAACAAGCGTGAATACGGCCCCGGCGAGCACGGCCAGCGCCGCCGCGGCAAGCTTTCCGATTACGGCCAGCAGCTCCGGGCCAAACAGAAGCTGAAGGGCTATTACGGCAATATCACCGAGAAGCAGTTCAAGTCGATCTACAGTGAAGCGGCGCGGCTCAAGGGCGATACCAGCGAAAATCTGATTGGGCTCCTGGAGCGCCGGCTCGACGCCATTGTCTATCGCGCCAAATTCGTGCCGACGGTCTTCGCCGCGCGGCAATTCGTGGGCCACGGCCATGTCCGGGTCAACGGCCGCCGCGTCAACATCCCGAGCTATCGTTGCCGCGAGGGCGATGTGGTCGAGGTGCGCGACAAGGCCAAGGACGCTGGCATGGTGCTCGAGGCGGCGCAAAGCACCGAACGCGATATCCCCGAATATATCGAGGTTGATCAGTCTAAGATGACGGCGAGATTCGTGCGGACGCCCGCCCTGTCGGATGTGCCCTATCCGGTGCACATGGAGCCGAACCTCGTCATCGAGTTCTACTCGCGCTAACCGCTGACGATTAGACCGGCGCCCGCGGCCACCAGCAGGAGACCGAGCGGGACGCGAAGGCGCTCGCCTTGCGGCATGAGCTTCTCCACCAGCACGAGCAGGCTCAAGCCGGCGATCCAGATCAAATTCATCACGCCGCCCACGAATAGCAGCAGCATCAGAGCGACGCAGCAGCCGAGGCAATAGGCGCCATGGGCAAGTCCCATGCGCCATGCTCCGGCGACGCCTGGGCGCCAATGGCTGGCCAGAAACGAGGCCGGAGCGCGGCAATGGGCGAGGCAAGCATCCTTCAGCGGCGTCAGCTGATACAGCCCCGCCGCGACGAGAAGGCCGCCGGCGAGGGCGCGGCTGCGCAAGACCATCGTCGCCGACATCGCGCCGGAATGCTCAAGCGCCCATTGAGCGGCGACGGCAAAGGCGCTGAAAAGAATCCACAATGCGAGATAGCCCGCGGCGAAGGCGGCGATGCGCAAGCTTGCGTCCCGGAACTCACCCTTGCGCTCGGCCTGGCGCACCACCCGCGCATAGAGCAGCATCATGGGCGAGGCCGAGGGCAGCATCATCGCCACCATCATGATCGCCCACATGAAGAAGGAGATGACCCAATAGGCCGGGGTCCAGAACCCGCTCCGCGCCGCCGGAGAGCCCGCGGGCAGCAACCACCCGCTCATGGCGAACGGGTCCATGCCCGTGCCGGCGCCGGCGAGGAGCACGAGCCAGGCGAGCAGCGTCAGCGCGATCAGGGCGGCAATGAGGATTGCGTTCTCGTGCCTGAACAGCGCCTGGAGCGTGAGCTCAGGCATCGCCCTTAGCGCACAATGCCGCTCTGGCAGAGATGGATGCGGGCGAATTGGCCGTAAGTGTCGTCGAGCTTGTAAGCGATCGGCCCTTGCGTCTTCGACCAGCCGCGGCCGATCTCGGCCATAGCGAATTCGAAGCCATTCGGCTGCTCGATGCGCACCCGGTGCTCGGCCCCGGTGATCGGGTTCAGGATCGGCTCGCCGCGCATGTCGAGCACGCCGTCGATATAGCCCCGGGCTGTGCGCGCATCGATGTCCATCTCGAACTGGATATCAGCCACGATCGGCTCGTGCAGCGTGTCGCAGGTGGAGGCGAAGATCTGGAACACCGTGGCGCCGGGTTCGGTGTCGTCACCGCGCAGGATGCGCAACAGCGCCTCGCGCTGCTCCGGCGTCGCGCGCTTGTCGACGATATGCAGGCCCTCGCCCTTGGCCTCATGGATGGGGCCAGGCCACAGAAAGATGCCCGCGGCTCTCAGGCCGTCGAGCCTCGTCGTCCCGTGGAAGCCTTCCTCGATGTCATAGATCGCCAGACCCCGGCAGTGATTATGGGTGGGGAGCGCATTGAACTGGCACGGACAGCCATAGTTGCAATTGCAGTTGCCGAACTCGCTGCCCTTGATCTCCCATTTGGTCATGGGTCCCCCCTTCCAGGAGCAAGAAAGCAGTTTCGTAGAGTTAGGCCGGCAGGGTCTGCGCGTTATTCGCGACGCCCTTGGTGGAGAGAAGCTCCTGCAGCTCGCCCGCCTGGAACATCTCGCGCACGATATCGCAGCCGCCGATAAACTCGCCCTTGACGTAGAGCTGCGGGATGGTTGGCCAATTGGAATAGACCTTGACCCCGTCGCGCACGCTCGTGTCGTCGAGCACGTTGATGTCTTTGAAGTCGACGCCGAGATGGTTGAGAATCTGCGTCACCTGCATGGAAAAGCCGCATTGCGGCATGTCCTTGGTGCCCTTCATGAACAGCACCACGTCATTGGCGGCAATCTGCTTGCCGAGCCAAGTCTTGATTTCTTGATCGTTCATCAGTCTCGTCTCCTTACGAGGGCGCCTGTGTCTTCAGCGCGAGCGCGTGCAGCGTGCCGCCCATATGGCCCTTCAGCGCATCATAGACCATCTGGTGCTGCTGGACCCGGGACTTGCCGCGAAAGGCCTCCGACACCACGGTCGCGGCATAGTGGTCGCCGTCGCCGGCGAGGTCGTCGATGCTGACGTTCGCGTCGGGAAAGCTTTCCCTGATCAGCTCCTCGATCTCGTGGGCCGCCATGGCCATGCAACAATCTCCTTTAGTCCGGTCGCCCGATCTTAGCGTTCGCCCATGAATTGTGGCAACCAGCGCTCATGCGAAAGACGAAGTGCCGTAAGCGGAAGTGGCGCTTCGCCCTGGAGTTTCAAGGCGTCGCCGGTCACCTTACCGAGACGTCGAGCCGGAATTTCCGCCTTGGCCGCGTGTTGCAAGAGGCTTGCAACCTCTTCTGGCGGGACAGCAACGACGTAGCGCCCCTGATCCTCGCCGAACCAGACGGCGTGGGCAGGCAGCCCGGCGGGGGCCGGGTCGAGCTCGGCCCCGAACCCGCCAGCAAGCGCCATCTCCGCCACCGCCACCAGCAAGCCACCGTCGGAAACGTCATGCACCGCCGAGACCCGGCCTTTTCGGATCAATCCCCTGACGAAATCCCCGGCGCGGCGCTCGGCGGCGAGATCGACCGGCGGCGGTGGGCCCTTGGCGGGTCCTGCGACAATCTCCTGATACAGCGATTGGCCGAGATGACCATTCTCGGCGCCAAGCAGAACCAGCACATGGCCGTCCTGCTTCAAGGACGCTGTCGCCATGCGCGCGATGTCCGGGATGAGCCCGATGCCCCCCACCGCCGGCGTGGGTGGGATGCCGACGCCATTGGTCTCGTTGTAGAGCGAGACATTGCCGGAGACGACGGGGAAGGCAAGCGCCCGGCAGGCTTCGGCCATGCCTTCGACCGCTTCGACAAACTCGCCCATGATCTCGGGGCGCTGGGGATTGCCGAAATTCAGGCAATCGGTGATAGCGAGCGGATCGGCCCCCACCGCCGTCAGATTGCGCCAGCATTCGGCCACGGCTTGCTTCGCCCCTTCGCGGGCATCCGCGGCGCAATAGCGGGGGGTTACGTCGCAAGAGATGGCGAGGCCCTTTTTCGTGCCGTGCACGCGCACGACGCCGGCATCGCCGCCAGGGCGCTGCACCGTGTCGGCCATCACCATGTGGTCGTATTGCTCCCAGATCCAGCGGCGCGAGGCGAGATGAGGCGATCCCATCATCTGCTCGAGCGCCTCCAGCAGGCTGTTGGGCGCCGGCACGTCGCCTGCTGCAACCGGCGCCGGCGCCGGTTTGCGTGTCCAGGGGCGCTGATAGACGGGCGCGGCATGAGCCAGCGCCGCGAGCGGAATGTCGGCTTGAATTTCGCCGCCATGGCGAACCACGAGCTTGCCGCTATCCGTGGTACGGCCGATCAGGGCGAAATCGAGCTCCCATTTCCGGAACACGCGCTCGGCCACCTGTTCGGCGCCAAGCTTCAACACGATGAGCATGCGCTCCTGGCTCTCCGACAGCAGCATCTCATAGGCGGTCATGCCCTCTTCGCGGGTCGGCACCTGATCGAGATCGAGCTCGATGCCGACGCCGCCTTTGTCCGCCATCTCCACCGAGGAGGAGGTGAGGCCCGCCGCGCCCATGTCCTGGATGGCGACGATGGCGTCTTCGCGCATCAGCTCCAGGCAGGCTTCGAGCAGGAGCTTCTCGGTGAAGGGATCGCCAACCTGAACCGTCGGTCGCTTCTCGGCCGATGCCTCGTCGAACTCGGCCGAGGCCATGGTGGCGCCGTGTATGCCGTCGCGCCCGGTCTTGGAGCCGACATAGACCACGGGGAGGCCGACGCCCTTCGCCGCCGATTTGAAGATGCGGTTGGCGTCGATGAGCCCGACGCACATGGCGTTGACCAGGATATTGTCGTTGTAGCGGGCATCGAAATTCGTCTCGCCGCCGATCGTTGGCACCCCCATGCAATTGCCGTAGTCGCCGATGCCCGAGACCACGCCGGCGACGAGATGCCGGGTCTTGGCGTGGTCCGGCGCCCCGAAGCGGAGCGCATTCATATTGGCGATCGGCCGCGCGCCCATGGTGAACACGTCGCGCATGATGCCGCCGACGCCCGTGGCCGCTCCCTGATAGGGCTCGATGTAAGACGGGTGGTTGTGGCTCTCCATCTTGAACACGGCCGCGAGCCCGTTGCCGAGATCGACCACGCCGGCATTCTCGCCCGGGCCTTGGATCACTTGCGGGCCGGTGGTTGGCAGTGTCTTCAGCCACACGCGCGAGGATTTGTAGGAGCAGTGCTCCGACCACATCACCGAGAAGATGCCGAGTTCGGTGAAAGAGGGCTCGCGGCCGAGCACGCCCACGAGCAGGCGGTATTCGTCGGGGCTGAGCCCATGCTCGGCAACGAGCTCGGGCGTGATCTGGGGTGTAGTCTGGTTCATGCGGCGGGAATTGATCGATTGCATTCAGGCGGGCCTAGACCGAGCTTATAGCGAGCGGATTTGCCAGAGTCCCACCCGCTCAGGCCGCGAGGCTTTCGGCCAGGCCTTTGAACATGTTGGCGCCGTCGGTGCCGCTGAGATTTGCATCGGCGAGGCGCTCCGGGTGCGGCATCAGCCCCAGCACCGTTCCAGTCTCGTTGTAAATGCCGGCGATGTGGTTGCGCGAGCCGTTGGGATTGGCCTCAGGCGTGGTCTGTCCTTCGGCGTCGCAATAGCGGAAGGCGATGCGGCCTTCGCCTTCGAGGCGCTTCAGCGTCTCCTCATCGGCGAAATAGGCCCCGTCCTTATGCGCGATCGGAAACCTGACCACCTGGCCCTTTTTGTAGCGGGATGCGAAGCTTGTATCGGTGCGTTCCACCCGCAAATGTACGTCCTTGCAGATGAATTTCAGCGTGGCGTTGCGCATGAGCACGCCCGGAAGCAGCCGGGCCTCGGTCAGCACCTGAAACCCGTTGCAGATGCCGAGCACCGGCGTTCCGGCCTTGGCGCGGCGCACCACCTCGCGCATCACCGGCGAATGCGCCGCCATGGCGCCGGAGCGGAGATAATCGCCATAGGAGAAGCCGCCCGGCAGCACGATCAGATCGCTGTTGGGAAGCTCGGCGTCGCCATGCCAGACCATGGCCGGCGGCCGGCCCAAGGCAGCTTCAAGCGCGACGGCGGCATCGCGGTCGCAATTCGATCCGGGAAAGACGATGACGCTCGCTTTCATGCCTCGTCAGGCCGCCTCGAGCTCATAGGCATAATTCTCGATGATGGTGTTGGCGAGGAGCTCCTTGCACATGCGCTCGATTTCGGCGCGCGCGCGGTCCGGATCGCTCTCCGCCACTTCGACCTCGATATATTTTCCCTGGCGCACATTGCCAGCGGCGCCGAAGCCGAGCGCATGTAGCGCGCCTTCGATCGCCTTGCCCTGGGGGTCGAGAACCCCGGGCTTCAAGGTGATGGTGATGCGTGCCTTCATCGGCCAGGAACCTATTTGGAGCGCACGAGCACGGGTCCCGACTTGACCCGCATCGGGTTGTCGACATGCAGTCCGAGCCGCCGGGCGACCTCCTGATAGGCTTCGACCAGGCCGCCCATGTCGCGGCGGAAACGATCCTTGTCGAGCTTGTCTTGCGTCTCGGCATCCCACAGCCGGCTGCAATCCGGCGAGATCTCGTCGGCAAGCACGATCCGCATTTGATCGTTTTCCCACAGCCGGCCGAACTCGCATTTGAAATCGATCAGCCTGATGCCGACCCCGATGAATAGGCCGGAGAGGAAGTCGTTGATGCGGAGCGAAAGGGACATGATGTCGTCCAGCTCCTGCGGATTGGCCCAACCGAACGCCGTGATGTGCTCCTCGGTGACCATGGGGTCGTCGAGCTTGTCGGACTTATAGTAGAACTCCACGATCGAGCGCGGCAGCGGCGTGCCCTCGTCGATGCCGAGCCGCGTTGCGAGCGAGCCCGCCGCCACGTTGCGGATCACGACCTCGAGCGGGATGATCTCCACCTCGCGGATTAGCTGCTCGCGCATGTTGAGCCGCTTGATGAAGTGGGTGGGTACGCCGGCCTCGCCCAGTTTCTGGAACAGGAACTCGGAGATCCGATTGTTGAGGACGCCCTTGCCCTCGATCTTGTCGTGCTTCTTGTTGTTGAAAGCGGTGGCGTCGTCCTTGAAATGCTGGATGAGGGTACCCGGCTCCGGACCTTCGTAGAGAATTTTCGCTTTGCCTTCGTATACGCGGCGACGCCGGTTCATGTTACGTTCCTTTTCTGCCGTGGCCTGTCAGAGCTGACAACACGGCCTGCGCGCGGAAGGCATACCCCAAGCCCGCGCGGATCGCCGATTGCTCTTAGACGGAATCAACCAAATGGTCTGTCGGAACTTAACGTAAGGGGAGGGGCGAGACAACGGCAGCCTCCGACTCCCTCGACATATCCGGGATTTGTTGATTTTCCGCCGCCGGAGCGGTATCCCTCAGCCCCAGGGAGAATGGAGCTTTCATCGATTTCTGGGGATTTGGCGGCGCCCTGCGCCCGGCAAGGAGATTGCGGCAGATGACCACGTTTGAGGATCGGGAGAAGGGCTTCGAGCGCAAATTCGCGCATGACGAGGAGCTCAAATTCAGGGCGATGGCGCGGCGGAACAAGCTGCTTGGCCTGTGGGCGGCGGAAGCCATGGGGCTGTCCGGCGACGAGGCGCAAGCCTATGCCCGCGAGGTGGTCAAGGCCGATATGATCGAGCCCGGTGAGGAGGACGTATTCCGCAAAGTTCGAGGCGATCTCGACGCTAAATCCGTCGACCAATCCGATCACCAGATCCGGCGCATGATGGCGGAGCTGATGGCCGAGGCGGTGCATCAGATCGAGACTGAAGGCAAGGCCTGAGGCGGCCGATGCAAGAGGATCGCTTCCGCCGGAGTGCGAAAGAGGGGCGAACGCTTCTCAACGCCTGGCTCACCCTCAACTCACCCTTCCTCATCGAGCTGATCGGGGAGGCTGGGTGGGACTGCATCACCATCGACCAGCAGCATGGCCTTGGCGGCAATGAGGCGCTGCTCGGCTGCCTCACCGCGGCGCGCGCCGTTGGCCTTCCCGCCATCGTGCGCGTGGCCGAGAACGATGCCGGGCTCATCGGCCGCGCGCTCGACGCCGGCGCGCAAGGGATCATGTGCCCTCTGATCGAAACGGTCGAGGATGCCGAGGCCTTCGTTCAGGCGGTCAAATATCCCCCGCTCGGCAACCGCAGCTGGGGCCCATACCGGGCGCGGCTCGACCATGAGGGTGATTATTTCACCACGGCGAATGACTGGACCATCGCCTGCCCCCAGATCGAGACCAAAGGCGCGCTCGATCAGCTGGACGAAATTCTGGGGCTACCCGGCGTGGACATGGTCTGCTTCGGCCCGAACGACCTTTCCGTGGCGCTCACGGGGCGCCTCGACATTCACGCGCAGGAGGTCCGGGAGGCCATGACTCTGGTTCTCAGCAAATGCCGCGAGATGTCTGTCATGGCGTTGATTTTCGCCAATGATGTCGCCTTCGCCAAGCCCTTGGTGGCGGCCGGATGGAACGTCGTGGCGGTCGGCACCGATGCGGGGTGGTTCGCCAAGGCCGCGGCCGACACCAAGCGCGAGGCCACGGCCAAAGCGTGACGGCCACCCCCGCCTGTGCCAAGATGGCGGGAGGGGAATCGGGGACTCTCACATGCAAGCTTCGATCAGATTGCTCGCGGCCGCATTTCTGCTGGTGATGAGTTCAGGCGCGGCCTTCGCGCTCATCACCCAGACGACCACGGCCATCGCACTCAAATCGGCCCCGGCGGCCCAGGCCGACGTGCTGCTCAACATCCCGTCGGGAGGCAGCGTCAGCGTCGGCACCTGCGCCAGAGGCTGGTGCGGCGTCACCTTCCGCAAATATGGTGGCTATGTGCGGGAAAGTGCGCTTCTGCTCCCGGGTCCGCCGCCACCAGCGCCTTCGCCGCAAATCCCGACCTATCCGTCCTATCCCTACAAATCAGGGCACTATCCGACGACGGAGTCCTATTACGACTTGCCGCCTTACGCCGACATCAACCCCCGCTTCTATAGCCGGCGCTATTTCCTCTCGGCGCGCGAGCGGAACCGCTATCGCTACGTGCCGCACGTCTTCCATCGCTACGAATAGCCGCATTCGCGCAACAACATTCACAGACATGTGTTTTTCCTCCGGGGGCAATTTGCGCCTTTTGACGTCAGGAGGAGTTGCGCCATGCGGTATCCAGTCGACACCAAAAAGTTAGCCCTAGCCGCGGCCGCTTTCTTGCTGTTCGGGGCCTCGGTTGGCCCGGCGGTGGCGAGCAAGCTCTCAGGAGTGCGGGGCAACTCCGAGCTGCGCCTCAATCCCATGGACCTTCGCCGAAATCCTTATGGGCGGCGCGGCCATGCCTGCCCGGGCGGGCGGCGGTATAGCTTCCACGGCGGCTGGGGCTGCGATTATTACATCTATTCCTGGGACTATCCCAAGGGACGGCGCTAGAGACTGGCCCCCATCTGTGCACGGCTTGGATGTGACGCTTGCGGCCACGCGCGGCGACTGTAAGCTGCAAGCAAGGGCGGCCTGCGGGGGGGAGGGGGGATGCACCAGAAAGATCGACTTCAACTCACAGATCGACTTCAACTCATTGTGCGTTGTGTCGTCATCGCCGGGGCAGTCGCGAGCGTGACGCCGGGCGCTGCAGCCGGGCTTGAGCTCATCGCGTCCACCCAATGGGGCGGATTTTATGTGGGCGCACAACTCGGGGGCGCCTGGAGCGCGTCGGATTGGCGCTTCTCCAACTCCAACTACTTCAATACGCTTGGGCCCAAGCTAGTCGGCACCGAATTCGACCACGATGCAAGCGGCGTGATCGGCGGCGGCCAAGTTGGCTTCAATTATCAACTCGGCGTCTGGGTGGTCGGAATTGAGGGCTCGGCCGCTGGTGCCGATTTACGCGACAGCATTCAAAGTCCGTTCTTTCCCGGATTCGACACCTACACCACCAATGTCAGTTGGCTCACGACCGTGACCGGCCGCGTCGGCTTTACGCAAGGTCGCATGCTCGCTTACGCCAAGGGAGGCTGGGCCGGCGCCGACATCCGCCTCAACCTGTATGAAGCGAACACCGCCATCCGTGCCATCTCCACCCAGTGGTCCGATGGTTGGACCGTCGGCGGGGGCCTTGAATACGCCCTCGGCCCAAGACTCTCGCTTGCGGGAGAGTACGACTATGTTGGCCTCGATACCGGGAGCTGGTCGCTTGCTTGCACCGGCTGCGGCACTGGTGTCGGCCACGGGAGGCCCGTCGTGGATGGCGATATCGCCATCCAGTCGGTCACGGCGCGGCTCAACTACCGCGTTGGCGGCTAGAATCCTTGCCGAATACGCGCGCGAAGATCGCGCGAAGATCATGTCGACATGCGGAGATGTCAGGCGCTGAAGGCATGCCCATCCGGACCGCGATTCGTGCTAGTCAGGGCGACCGGTTCACAACGGCGAGACTTATCTTGTTGATCAAAACGGTTGGAATTTTTGGGGGCCTGATCGCGGCCCTGGCGCTCGTCCTGGCGCAGCCGGCGCTCGCCAGGAAGGCGCCGCGGGTGTTTCAAGCACCAGCCCTATGCGGCCTGGACGCGCTCGAGCGCCGCTCTCGACGTCAAATGCATCGAGCGCAGCTTCTCGGTCAGCGTTGGCAATCCGGCCCACCCAAATCGGCAGGCCGTCTGGCCGGCCCCTTGCGGCCGCTGAGACAGGCTACCGGCCGCGCTTCCTCTTATACCAACTCTCGATGATCATGACCGATAGGCCCAATCGCGCATGCCGATGGACATGATCGTCCAGGGCCGATCGACGAGCTTGTTCCAAGCCTCGCAGCAGTGGTCGACGATGTCGTCATAGGATGTGAAGACCCTG
>Ga0307378_10000372_pt1 | contig 79832 bp, 72 predicted proteins | sample UN1MG_FD_202238 | JGI IMG/M metagenome (GOLD analysis project Ga0307378, IMG submission 202238) | Soil microbial communities from Risofladan, Vaasa, Finland - UN-1 | ecosystem: Environmental > Terrestrial > Soil > Coastal area > Acid sulfate soil | place: Finland: Risofladan, Vaasa | collected... | reverse complement strand
ATTGTTGATTGTGCCATCCAGGAAGATGTGCAGGCTGTGGCAATTACTTCATACCAGGGTGGACACATTGAGTTTTTCAAGTATATGCATGACCTGTTCAAGGAAAAGGAGAATGGTCATATTATGATATTCGGTGGAGGTGGCGGTGTAATTCTCCCTGAAGAGATCAGGGAGTTGCATGAATATGGAATTGGTCGCATCTATTCACCCGAAGACGGCAGGAAAATGGGTCTGCAGGGGATGATAAACGACCTCATTGAGCGATGTGATTTCCCTCGTGGCAGAGAGAACAGTTTCAATTTGAAGGAGATTGGTAATCGGAATATTAATTCAATCTCAAGGTTAATATCAGCTGTCGAGAACAATCCTGAGGAGATTGAGGGAACGATCAGTGAGGTAACAGAATTAGCAGCTTCAAAGAAAGCACCTGTCCTGGGCATTACAGGGACGGGTGGAGCCGGGAAATCATCCCTTGTTGATGAGTTTGTACGAAGGTTTCTCATAGATTTCCCTGATAAGAATATGGCAATTGTTTGTGTTGATCCATCAAAACGAAAAACAGGTGGAGCGTTGCTGGGTGACAGGATACGGATGAATTCCATCAACGATCAGCATATATATGTCAGATCAATGGCCACACGGCAATCAAACCTCTCTTTATCGAAATATGTAAGTGATACCCTGAATATTCTTAAAGTGGCGAATTTTGACCTGATAATCCTGGAAACCTCCGGGATAGGTCAGTCGGATACCGAAATAATTGATCACAGTGATGTATCCCTCTATGTGATGACCCCTGATTATGGGGCCCCTTCTCAGCTTGAAAAAATTGATATGCTCGATTTTGCCGATATTATTGCGCTCAACAAGTTCGACAAGAGAGGCGGGATGGATTCCCTGCGTGACGTGAAGAAGCAATACCAGAGAAATCACATGTTATTTGAGGATGATGTTAACAATATGCCAGTGTACGGGACTATTGCTTCTCAATTTAATGATCCTGGAGTAAACCGGTTATATAGAGCTATTATCAACACTCTGAATGAGAAGGCCAAGACCGGATTAAAATCCTCGATGGAGATGACCGGCGAATTGCCTGAGAAAATATTCATTATCCCTCCAAACCGCATACGCTATCTTTCGGAAATATCTGAGACAATACGGGATTATAATAACTGGGTTGATAAACAAGCTGATATTGCCCAGAGGATGTTCAGCATACAGAAGACAATAAATGAGTTGAAGACCGGGAATGGTCCTGACGGCAGGAAGGATCTTGTAAATAAACTGGAGGAACTTTATGAAGAGGTTTCATCCGGTCTGGATGATGCCAACAGAAAACTGCTCGAGGATTGGGATAGAAAAGTTGATTCATACAAGCAGGATGAATATGTATTCAAGGTGAGGGAACACGAGGTAAGAATCAAAACCCATACTGAAACACTTTCTCATTTAAAGATCCCTAAAATATCCACTCCCCGGTACAAGGGATGGGGGGATATACTCAGATGGAATCTCAGGGAAAATGTACCAGGCGAATTCCCATACATAGCGGGAGCATATAATTTCAAACGTGAAGGGGAAGATCCAACCAGGATGTTCGCAGGAGAGGGAGGACCTGAAAGGACCAATAAAAGGTTTCACTATTTGTCGAAAGGGCTACCTGCAAAAAGGCTCTCAACTGCATTTGACTCTGTAACACTTTATGGGAATAATCCGCATATACGGCCCGATATATACGGAAAGATAGGTAATTCAGGAGTCTCAGTCTGTTGTCTCGATGATGCTAAAAAGCTCTATTCAGGATTTAACCTTGCCGAACCCAAAACCTCTGTTTCGATGACTATCAATGGTCCGGCCCCTATGCTTGTAGGATACTTTATGAACACTGCTATCGACCAGCAGTGCGAAATACACATAAGGGAAAACGGACTGACCGAAGAGGTTGAGAAAAAGATAGATGCAATTTACAGGGAAAAAGGAACTGTCAGACCTGGATATCAGGGCGAACTCCCTGAAGGAAATGATGGTCTCGGACTCCTGTTGCTTGGCGTTACAGGCGACCAGGTATTGCCTGCCGAAATATATGAAAAAATTAAGGCTGACACTCTGAAAACTGTACGAGGCACAGTGCAGGCCGACATATTAAAAGAGGACCAGGGCCAGAATACATGCATATTCTCAACCGATTTCGCTCTCAAGATGATGGGTGATGTACAGGAGTATTTCATAAATCAAAATGTCCGTAATTTCTATTCCGTTTCTATCTCCGGCTATCATATTGCCGAAGCAGGGGCCAACCCGATATCCCAGGTTGCCTTCACATTATCCAACGGATTCACTTTTGTTGAGTACTATCTATCGAGAGGAATGGAAATTGACAGGTTCGCACCCAACCTTTCCTTTTTCTTTTCCAACGGACTGGATATTGAGTTTTCGGTAATTGGGAGGGTTGCCCGAGGCATATGGGCAAAGGCATTAAAATATAAATACAAAGGAAATAAAAGGTCACAGCAGCTAAAATATCATATCCAGACATCAGGACGTTCGCTTCACGCCCAGGAGGTAAGCTTCAATGATATTAGGACCACTTTACAGGCCCTTTATGCGATCTACGATAACTGTAATTCACTTCATACCAATGCCTATGATGAGGCGATAACCACTCCGACAGAAGAAAGCGTAAGAAGGGCAGTGGCTATCCAGATGATAATCAACCACGAATATGGGCTGGCAAAAAACCAGAATCCACTTCAGGGCTCGTTCATAATCGAAGAACTGACCGAACTTGTGGAAGAAGCCATACTGGCAGAATTTGATCGTATCACTGAACGGGGAGGCGTACTGGGAGCGATGGAAACAACCTATCAGAGAAGTAAGATACAGGAAGAATCAATGTATTATGAAATCCTGAAGCACTCAGGCGAACTGCCGATTATGGGGGTAAATGCATTCCTTCCACCTGATGGTCCCAAAACCGAAATTACAGGTGAGGTAATACGGGCCACTGCAGCTGAGAAGGAATACCAGATAGAAATGCTCGCGGAGCTCTATAAAACACATGAGAGGAAAGCATCAATCCTGCTTGATGAGCTGAAGTTGTGTGCCACACGCAACAGGAATATTTTTGAGAATCTCATGGAGGTAACAAAGTACTGTTCCCTTGGCCAGATCACCGATGCCCTTTACCAGGTTGGAGGACAATACAGGAGGAATATGTAGTTTTCTACATCATATTAAATAGAAAATTTCCAGGAACAATGCCAATCTTCCGGATGCCTGTCTGGAGGGCATCCAATACATTCAGTCCTGATACGTGGGTCGATTGTTTCGGCAAAGGTGGTATATTCGATTATCCCTGCTGATTTACAGGGATAATCGTCCAGCCCTTTTCGTTTCCTTGCTGCCTGCACCCGGCACTCGTTCATTCTGAAGGCGAAACTGTGGGGTGTTTCATCAGTTACGGATTGTTTATTTACAAAAGCATAAAATCTAAGCTTCAGAGCCTCTTTCAGGCCGTCAAGTCCAGGTAGTTCCGACAGATCAAGAAGCCTTTTAACTGACCAGGCTTCAAGTGGTGAGAATTCTGCCCAGCACTGATCATTACATTTCCTGGCAGTAGTCATATCCTCTGAAAATTCCACACTCTGGAACCAGATACCATCACTGGCCAGCCAATTCACCGCGATACTTTCATTTAGTTTTTTAATTGTCTCATCCGGGATATCCAGCAATGGAGCCGGCATGCCCTCTATCAGATCAAATTCAAGCGTTTTTGCCAGGCGTGCCACCTGTATCTCATAACTTTTCTGATAAACCTCACTGAGTATCTTAAATGCCTTTTCTTTCCCCAGTTGTTGCTTCACTTCAGCAAACCACAAGGCATGATGCATCATCAGCCTGTGAAAAAAATCTATTAGCTGCCTGGCATTTTGTATCCTGGACAAATCATCACCATTATCCCGTGTATTCTCCATAATTTATCTTGCTTATCTGACTGTTCAGGTTCCCTTCTAGAAAAAATTTGTATATCTGGACCAGAGTTCATCACCGAGTTGCCAGTATCTTTCAACTGTTTTACCGGCAATACTGTTTGAGTACCTTGTCAGCTCTTCCCTGGCTTTTTGAGGATCCTGCTCATAGAGTCTGGTCATCTCTTCCTCAAAAGTACTTTGATCCGCAAAAAGATTCGTTTCAATCTCTTTCCAGACTACTTCCACATCCTTACTCATTGGCTGATACCTGAGATGGCAAAGTTGACTGACCCTTCTGAAAGCCCACCATGCACAGTCTTCCCTGTACTTCTCCCGCCCATCAACAGTATATGAGACTGGCATTTCGGTAATACCGCAATAGAAAGGCAGATGTGGTGTTGTGTAGGGATTATCGTATCCAAGCCATACAATACCTCCGATAGGATCAGGCAGCCAGTTCCTTGATTGGGTTACGGCCACATAGGTAGCTCTTGGACAGCCGATCGTCCTTTCCCTCGGAACATTCAACAGCTCCATCATGGAGCTGCTCATGAAAGGATTTGCAACAGGGCTCTTAACCAGGTTACCTGTACGATCCACCACCGTCAGGGATCTGGTCATGTCATAAGGTGTGTCCTGGAAATAATTCCTGAAAATCTCCAGTAAATCATTGACCGAGAGTTTCTTGTCCGGTTTTACTGATAACGGAAAGTTTTCACCATTCGGATCCAGGTCAAGCGAAGGAGCCACCATGCTGAGTACCCTCCACTCTCGTCTTCTGCTCCCCATACTCTTTCGGTTAGCATAGGCATAGCAAAATTCAAACTCTTTTCCGCTTTCCTTACTCCAGAAACCCAGCTCCTCTGCCAGTGAATAAACATTGTCTGAAGCCATACAGTTTTCCTTATCATCAGGGTCAATAGTACGGATGCGGCTTGCATTTGCTGAAACTCCGACTTCATCATCCGGGATACGTACGGCTGCCCAAACAGCGCCGATCTTTCCCTTTCCGGGCCCCAGTATTTCAAAATGCCACACCTCATCCGGATCAGCAAAGGTAAAGCATTCACCCGCATCATTATATCCATATTCCCTGGTCAGTTCATCGATTATTTTTATAGCTTCGCGCGCTGTTTTCGCCCTTTCAAGCGCCAGCCTGTATAATTCAGGACAGTCGATCAATCCTGCATCGGAAATCAGCTCACGCCTACCTCCGAAAGTTGTTTCTCCAATTGCCAGCTGATATTCATTCATACATGGGTATGCTGTATTAATATAAGCATAGGTTTCAGGAACCTGTTTAATATAACCTGCCTCGATAACATCAGGATCATTTGGCCCTTTGGTCCTTTTCGGCTCCAGGTAAACAGGTGTCGTGGATCCTGGCTCGTGATTCCCGGAAGGTACAATATTTATCCATGTCCTGTCGGTATTACTGTCGCAGGAATGAGAGGTCATCGTTGAACCATCGTTTGAGGCAGCTTTACCTACAAGAATACTTGTGCATCCATCGTACTCAATATCAGCACTGTTCCGTATGTTTGTTTCCTGTTGCAGGTTATAACCACTCAGGAACAGGAAGGCAATTACAGAGATAGTTGAAACAAGAAATGTTCTTTTAGTATTTTTCATCAGTATTATTTTGGACAGGACGGTGGATTAACAGAAAAAGGTAGAAATCCTGAGATAAATTTCCACCATTTTCCATAGTCCTGTCCTGAGTTAATTATTTAATTATTAATTTTTCACCGGCCAACATGTATAGCAAGACGGGCTAGAATCCCCTGGCAAACATCGTCCAGAAAGTATCACCCATCTCCCACCACTTACTCATGGTAGCTCTTGCAAAATCATTGGTGTACTTTGTCAGAAATTCACGGTATTCAGGGTAGATAGGATTTCCCCCGTCATCAACACCCATTTCTTTTCCATTTTCCTTGTTGTACAACTCAACAGCCATTTTATCAATCATCGGGATTTCAGCAAAAGCCTTGTCTTCGAATTCTTTAACAGCTTTCTCAATGTATTCCCGCGTATAACCCCATCTTACTTCTGCCAGACGATTTGTCCTCCTGAATTGCCAGGCGGCAGCATCAGTACGGAATCGTTTTTGTGCACATATTTCAAAACTTTCGGGCAGAAAAAGTGTTCCTGAATAAACCGGGATCCTCGGGCTTGCCCCCGGGTTATCAAATGAGAACCAGGCAATCCCTCCTATCTCATCGGGCAGCCAGTCGCGGCACTGAATTATCTGAGAATAGGAGCAGCCTGATATAGCTATTGTTCTCTGGCTTTCGACTACGCCCGGCTTAAGGGTATTCAATAGATTCCTTACATCATAGCCCATGAAGGGATTTGCCTCAGGACTGGTAACAAGTTCGCTCTGACCTTCAGCAGGTGCTCCTCGTCTACCCATAGGCCTTACCTTAAGATCCTTTGTCATATCAAATTCCGTTCCCTCATATGTTTGCCTGTAATATGCCATCACATCGCGAACACTAACCTTCTTATCTGGTTTCACTGAGAAGGGAAGCTCATCAACATCCTGTTTAAGGTTTAGTGATGGGGCCATTGTGCTGAGGATAAAAAATTCCCTGATCGAGAACGCCGTCGGACGGCCGCTGTATACCTTCCAGAATTTGAATGGCTCGCCGCTATCAGGATCCCAGTACCCTAAGTCTTCAGCAAGTGAGAAAACATTCTCCGATGCCATGTAGTAATCCGGGTTGTCAAGTTTAAGGGTGCTTATGCGGGATATATTTGCGGAAACACCTACATGATCGTCAGGTATCCTTACAGCTGCCCAAACAGCCATGGGCTTTTCATATGCAAAGCTCGAACCAAATATTTCAAAATGCCAGACCTCGTTCTTATCAGCAACCGTCAGGCACTCACCCGCATCTCCATAGCCATATTCCATAGCCAGTGAACCCATCAGTTTTATTGCATCGCGGGCATTTGTGCAACGCTCCAGGGCAATTGCCTGAAGTTGTTCAATTACAAACATGCCATCATCATTCATCAGCTCACGTCGTCCTCCAATCGTTGTCTCCCCTATTGCCAACTGCTTTTCGTTCATGGCCGGATAACACACATTGAAATATGAATATGTCTCCTCAACCTGTGGTATTTCACCTTTTACAACAATATTCCTTAAATCCCATGATGTTTCGGTATGCATGGTTCCCCATAATACTTTGCGTGTTGTACCGGGGTCATATTTCATATGCGGTACAATATTCAACCATGTCCTGTAGTTACCATCACAGCTATGACTGGTGATCACTGAGCCATCTGTGGTAGCCTTTTTACCTACCATAATACTCGTGCAGGATGCTTCTTCCCCGGTTAAAGGGATAAACTGAGCAGAAGAAAACCGGGCACCCATGAACAGAAAGAGTGCCAGCAGCAAAAAACGTATAAAAAGGAGATTTTTTTTCATAGGTATCATGATTTTAGGTTTCAACTATTATTTATTCATATACTACTTTGTCCGGTTTAGCCGCGGATGGATCTTTCAGATAATGACCAATACCATTCGTGATCACTTCGGCGTAGCGTGGCACATTCGTGCATATTATTTCCCTGCCGGGATGATCTTCGTTCCAACTTTCCATGGTCTGGAGAGTTGCTGAGGTATGCCTTCCAACCCTGACATCTATCGGCCAGCCATTTTCATCAATCGGGGAAAATAGTAAGCCATGCTCACCGGCCTTTACCACAAAGTCGTCCTTCCCTTCAAGTAACTGCTCTCTTCCGGTAATACCCCTGGTGGCGTCAAGAAATGGTTCAGGTGCCTCGAACAATAATGATATCGCATCCGAATGATCTCCGATCTCACGATGCGACAGTCCATGCAGGTTCTTCGGTGAAAACTCCGTACCTATATTGAATCCTTCAAAATCGGTTAGCATCATTGACACAAGCGTTGCCAGTTCCTGTCCTGATTCATGAGCCACGATCGTATTAATAACGGGGTATTGGAGTTCTGCTTCATGAAGGTCGATAACTATATCGACCTTTTCCTCCCTAATCAGATTCATAAAGGCAAAGCAGGTCTTTTCTGTCAGGGTGCCATTAGCCCTGCCCGGCCAGGTACGATTGAGGTTACGGATATCAACATAGGCAAGGTTCTGTCCACTTGGATAGTGAATAAATACTTCCGGATCGGGCCACTGATCAAGCGGATTGGACCAACGATCGCCCATCCTGAACTTTTGCCCTCCCCAGCTTGTAGGTATAGTGTAATCGGGTGGGTAGGCTCCACTGGGACGGGTCACCGTAGTACCGCTCCTGTTCGCAGAAAGTACAACAATTAACCTCCCTTTTTGCATCTCAGCATTCTCAGCCAGTATCCATGCAGCCAGTCGCCCGGCCGGTTCTTCCGGATGAGATCCACCAAGTACCATCAGGGTACCACCCTGCTCCTCTCCCTCCAGTATGTAAATGTTACAGTCGTTAATTGTTCCCTTGACACCCTCAAAATAATCACCCAGCTTAATGACCTTACTGACATTTTCACCAATCACAACAGGCTCCATTAAATGCCTGTGCCGGTAGAAACTTATGCCCGAGAAAATAAGCAGGCATATGCCAACAAGGCTTATGATGATTTTTCTTATCAGATCGCCGATATCCATAATGGTATTCTATTTCAACATGAACAATCTAAGCAGAAACGGAAGCAGGATAACAATATATAAAATTTCTTCCTTCCACTCTTTTGATTTAATCAGATTATATATCAGAAGGATAGCAACGTATCCGATTAAAACATAATAGATTATTGAAATTATAGTTTTTAGTATCTCCATCTTCTATTCATTTTACAGACCGGTCATGAATCCGAGTTTAGCGCTATAAATAACCATAAGAGTCCCTATTATGCAAATTATCAGTGCCGGGATAATACATTGCTTAAGGAACTTTGAATAGCTCTCCTTTGCCCCGACTACATTTACCGTCAGTCTCCCAATTATGGCCGTTGGTGGTAAAGCATCACCAAGGGGCCAGATAATACTCATTCCTGCCAGTGCAATAATGGGATCAAGGCCTATTGAGTTGAACAGCAGTATAAGTGGCACTCCAAACACCGCAGCTGAGCCATACATAAGCACGGCTTCGGTTATTGGCAGGAAGATGAATAAACCACCGATAACAAGTATTGTCGGCAAAGTAATGAAGGTAATAGCCAGCAATCCCCTCACGCCGGTAAGAGTCATTATCTGAACCAGAATTCCCACACAGGTAAGGGTTCCGATCAGGGGAAGCAGTTGCTTTATAGTATCAGATGATATCTTAAAAAAGTTAAGTTTCCTGGGTGACAAGAGATATGACGAAAGGGCAGCAACCAGAAACATAAGAGGCAATCCAACAACAGGGGTGGTGTGCGGCCATTTTCTACCGATAAAGATGAGGCCGAAGAAGGCGAGGAAGGGTATCAAGATCCTGAACCAGTTCATCTTCGCCGGAGGTTCAGGCAGTTCTGCGAAGGCATTATCGATGTCAATCGGGGTACCTTTCCATCCCAGAAGAAATATGGTTATCAGTGCACCAATCAGACATGGTATGAGCAGTGGCCAGAAGAAGCCAACGTATGGCATATTTACACCCGCTGCAGTCATCATTGCCCACAGGCTTACAGGGGGAGCGGCAGCACTCAGTCCTGCAATCAGGAAGATAATGGCTGCAATCCTGATCCTGGATATTCCCATGTAACTCAGAACGATCGCTACCATTCCTCCGGTAATCAAAACGGTGACACTTCCGGCTCCCGTGAGTGCACCTGGTATCAGAAGCAGTATGGTTAGCAGAATCAGCAGGAGAACCCTGCTTTTGTGAAATCCTTTTATGATCCCTCTTACTGCATATGCTACTCCTCCTGATTCTTTAAGGATATTCATGAACAGTGTGGCGGAGATAAAAATCAGGTTTATATCAAGGTAGGTAATAGCTCCTTCAGCAATATGCCTGGCGGGGAACCAGTGTCCGGCTGCCAGAGCACCAGCTATAGCTGCAGCCAGCATTGACAGTTCGGTTGACAGTTTAATTCTCTGGGCAATGATGTAGATAACCACCATTAATCCCAGTATTAAAGCTGATGAGGTGTACATACTCACAGGAGGATCCCTATTTTATAAATACTTTTTCCAGAACCTGAGATATCTCATTGTTCATCTCAAATACTATCATAGGGATATTCTTACCATTCGAAATGGTAGTGAACCTGCCATCGGAATCTCCCTCTTTCTTGATGATCATGAAAGATGAATTCGGGCATACTGCATCAATCGACAATTCATCAGAGTTGTCACCTGCAGAAGCGCCGGCCGCCCTCCTGGCCATTCCTTCGATATGTGAGCCAATAATTGTGATCCCCTGTTTCCTGGCTTCAGCAATAAGAGCTGCTGTTCTTTTCATCTCATCATCAACAGAAACGCCAGCTGCGCCCATTCCCTTAAGGCTTGCTCCAGTAACTATTATAATTGTCTTGTATGGATCCCCCTCTTCCTTTTTAGCTATCAGATCGTCGGCCGTGGCCATAAGACTGTAGTCATAGTCAAGGTTTAGCCTGGTCATGAATATCTTAAGCCTGACAGGTCCCGGACTCTGCCCGCATGAGGTCAGAAGGACTGGCTGCTCAGCCGTTTGTGCCGAAAGGTCATTGGAAATATTTGAAAGGTTTATACATAAAAAAATGATAAACATTAGATAAATGGATTTTTTCATGTTTTGAAGGTTTTGCTTAATATCTTTTACAATTAAATTTAATAATCCGAATACTGGCACTTCCAAAGTTATCCTTTTTTTTTGATCAAAATGAGTAATTATTTATGCTATTAAGCCTATTATAGAGGATCAGGAAAATAGAAAACGCTGCAAGGAAAATAATACTAATAGCCGGGGCCGGATGAGAGCTGTTCCTCACCGGGTATTCATCACCGGAGCTGTCCTGACCTGAAACCGGATCCCAGCTCAGGTTATATCTCTGACATACACCTCTGATATTTAACATATGAATTACAGGAATCCCCTTCTCGAGCATCGAAAAGATCACACCCTTCTCCTTATTACCGGGTATAGCAACCTTTCCAACCCGGCCCGGCTGCAGCATCAATGATAAAGCACTTGTACCCATGTTGGCATAACTTCCTCCTGTATTGATAAATGCACTAATGTTTCGGGTATGTGATCCAAGATATATCGACTCCCTCTCAGATACATTCAGTTGCAGGTCGTTCTCATAAATGAATGGGATACCCGATGTTAATATCCTGATCTTAAGTTGCTCCGCGATATTGCCCTCAAATCCCTCACCTCTGTCCATCTCCCCACCCAGTGAAACTGCTGCCGGCCCGGTCTCAATAATATCATTCTCCATCAAGATCCTATAAATATCCAGTATGGTAAAATCAGGATTATTGGCTCCGTATGATGATGATCCCAGTGAAATTATTATTCTGGCATTCAGATTCATTGCCTTTACTGCAGATACGGATGCAATAAGCAAACCCGGGAATGAACCCGAACAGCCCATTGCAATTGTGTCTCCCCTCCTTACCCCCGCTTCAGTGAGCAGATCAGTGACCAGCGAGGCAAAAACAGGATCGAGTGTTGTTCGCTTGGCCTCAAGATGCCCTATAGTTGTTGTAATATCCGACATCTCCGGCCCTATCAGGCCTGTTAATCCCGGATCATTCACCTCGTTGATGTTAATATTGTTTTCCCTGCAATAGACCGATATTATCCCAATTGATTCTTCCATGATACGGGCAGCCTGAAATGATACTCCGCTGGTAATACTGCTTTTATCTGAAGGGATAATAAACGTAGCTGCCACCAGTAGAATACTGATAATCCCGCCATAAACCAATAACCCATTTTTTTTCATATCTCTCCTATGCTTATCCACAGATCAGCTATATTAAGAAAAAGTAAAGTTTACCGGCAAAAAATGTAGCTGCTATTACAATAGCCATTGAAGATGTCGTGATAACCACACCCTGTCTGTCAAAATTATTTGCTATTAATCCGGGGATCACCCAGCCAATCACTCTCAGCTCTATAGAAACCGGGAACATAAATGGCAGAATATAAGAAAGTATAAGTGAGATTAAGCCCCCGAAAAGGACCATAAGCACAAACCTCCTTTTACCGAACAGGATCATATACCTTGAGGCCAACCTGTATATGGCCAGCGTAAGAAGTGAAGCCAGGAATGTTCCAAGTAATCTGTATGGCTGGTCAACAAACATGACCAGATAGCTGGGTACTATAATCCCCCCCGGGTAATACCTTGTTACTGAGATATAAAGGAGTGAGATAAGTAATCCGATCAGGGTCAGTTCATATACCATATTTCAAGGTTTTCTTCATCCAGATAATATTATATTTTCATCCCGGCCTGATTCCAGTAATTGACGAGCTCACTGCCCAGCCCGGAGATGTTTGCCAGGCCAAATATGACCGCCCCATTCTCAGTATGGTCAATAATGTAACTTGTTATATAACCGGGATCACGATTTTTCAATATCTCGCATGAACATAAGTTCCTCTGAAAAATTTTTGCATGCCTGCCCGAGACGAATACTTTCCTGAAGTGGCAGGAGTTTGCTGAGCTCAAAAAATCAAGCCACTGCTTACTTCTTTCGCCCCTGTCGTTCCTGAGAGAAATTATTCCGTATACAAAGGAGTCATCTTTACCTGTTATTGTCAGAGCCTTCCTGATTAGAATTGAAGTTGATAAGGGATCATTTGCTGCAAAGGAATTTACAAAACAGGTCTCCTTACCTTCCCGGGAAAATCTGTTTATTTCAAAATTGCCAATATCCAATTTTGCTTCCGTTATTCCTTCCAGGATCCTGTTATAACCAATACCATGAAACCTCGATACCGAGGAGACAAGATCCAGGTTTTCCGAAAAACGATAATTCAGCACGCCCTCTGGCAGGCCTGCCCCATCGAAAAAACCATCTGTTACCCTGATGAGTTCAGATCCTTTCCTGTATACAGCATTTTCGAGGTCTCCGTTTAGTTCGTTTTCATGGATAAACATTTTTGATGAAGGAAATATGTCATTTAGGAATGATGCTGATGCTTCTTCAGGCGACAGATATATTTTGCTGGTATGGTCAGGTCTGAAATTCGACAGTATAGTTATTCCCGGTCTTATTAGTTTTTGAGTTTCTATATAATGATTCTCAGGATTAATACTCATTATTTCTGTTATGATACAATCTGCTTTGAGTTTCAGTGCCAGTTTTATAAGTCTCTTCTGTTCCATGATGGTGGTTATCCCCCATCGCCTGACAGGTTTTTCGCTGCCATCCGGCAGGATGTATTTTGCTTCAGAACCTGTAGTTTTGGCGAGTACTACCATACCATTCTTCCTGAATACTGAAGCAAGTAAACGTACGATGGTGGTTTTGCCCCTTGTTCCGGAAACGGATATTCGCAGAGGGATCTTTCTCAACCTGCCTGAATGAATAAAGTTCTCTGCAAGCAAAAATATAAGAAGGAAGGCTGTAGAAATTATAAATAGTCCCACTCCGCTGCCTGAATTAATTCAATGGAAGAATATAGTAAAAAAAACGCAGGCAGACTGTTATGGAGTAAAATAAATATTATCAATAGATAAACAGGAACATCAAGGGTAACATTATCCCAACTGCAGTCAGAATTGCTCCACGCCTGGTTATACCATTCCTGCCTTTTACTATAAACAGTCCGGTTATGGTAACAAGGATCAGGGACAGGCAATAGATATCACTGAAATATTTCCACCATTTGCCCGGGTTATAATGGAGGAAATTGATCTGGTAGAAGAGGGGTCGTTTAGTGAGTCGCTCAACATATCCCTCACCCGATTTGACATTTACCTGAACCGAACCACCATCCAGAAATACAGTAAGTCTATCCCCTGTAGGGTAATAATATGTTTTATAATTTTCGCCCTCACCAATCTCCTCGAGGAATTCAAGGACCTTGTCATCATCAACTGCCCCTCGTTCAAACCGCATATCGGTCTTAATAATTCTGTGGTCGATAATATAATTGGGATTCCAGTTATGTTTATGATTAAGGGCTATTCCGGAGAGGGCGTATATTATTGTAAGACCGGTGATCAGGTACCCGATATCGCGATGAGTTACCCTGTTTAACTTACTGATTTTCATAACGTATTCAAATTAAAAGGAAGGCCAGGTGTAACCTGACCTTCCCGAAAAGTAGCTGATAAAACTTATTTTACCTTGTGGCTCCTGTACTGCAGGACAAAGTCGGCAAGTACCGGTTGAGCTTCAACTGCAGCTTCAGTTTCGCATGCTTCACCGGACATCTCCCCGCCTTCTGCTACACCCTCATGTTCACCTTTCGCTTCACCCATGCCCATTTGCATCTCTCCTGCCTCTGCTTTTGTCAGAAATCCCTCAACAACTATCTCGCTGCCAAGTAATTCCTGTTCAAAAAGCGGAACTTCTTCTCCGGCAGATATAAACAGGCGGATATCAGGGTCACTGCCAACAATGAACATCTTTTTCCCTGTGTGCTGGCAAACGTGGACTACCTTTCCTTCAATGGAGATCTCCTTATTCAGAAAATCATCAGGAGTTTTGATCAGGGATGCAAACTCAACCCTGACAGTTGCGCCACTATCGGTGGCATCAGATGATTTTGCCTGATTGCTTCCGCTGTTACCGCAGGCTGTCAGAACGGTTGTAACAACCACAATTGATAATAATCGTTTAATCATATTCATTTCAATTAGTTATAGTTATTAATAATTGCTAGATCGTCTTCTTTTTTCAGAACACAATTATAGTAAAAAAAGAGGGATTGTTACTAAAGATTAAATAATAAATTTGATGTTAACAGAGGATATTATCCTGCCTGCTGATCTGCTGGAGGGTATCCATCCTGACTATTTCCAGCTTTTTCCCTGATATTCTAATTATCCCCTCTTCTTTCAGCCTGGATATTGCCCTGCCGATATTCTCCCGTGATATGCTTACCATGCCAGCCAACTCTTCTCGCGTAAGATGGAGATCAAAACTGGTAGCTTCAAATATGCTTTCTGAAAGATAGATCAGGACATCTGCAAACCTGCCATACATCCTCTTATTACTCTGGTTTATAAGATGGAACTGATTGATCAGGCTCTCACGACAAACATATGAAAGAACCTCATATGAAAAATCACCCTTTTCCTTTAAGAACCGGACAAAAACATCGACATCGATATTGCATACCTTCAGATCAGTAATGGCAGAGTAAGAGAACTGGTTCACCCTTGACCCGAACATTGAGTTTAATCCCAGGTATGAGTTGTCCATGTCTATTATATATATACTTATTTATCAAGATATTATTAAACACAAAACATGAAGATAGCCGTACCAACCAATGATATAATAACTGTTTCAGACTCCCTGATCAATGCCCAATGGTTTAAAATTTTCGAATTTCATTCCAAATATGATATTTGATGGCCTTCTTAACAGCGGTGATCATGTTATTACATCACACCTGTAGCACAACTCTGTTCTGCGGCCACTGTACCATAAAGAGATGGGCAAGGTGGTTGAGGTTACCTATATACCATTCAATGAACAAGGCTTCATTGATCCATCTGATATAAAAAAGGCATTTAGAAGTAATACAAAAATGGTGGTATTGAAATGAGGCCTTCCCGCCGGGTAAAAAATCCTGCTCCTAAAAGTCGGGTTACCCGGATGGGCCAATTCGATCTTTCTTGTCATGCTGGTTTCAGGCTCGGTTTCAGGACTATGACTACTCCTTAAAAGAATGACTGTGGGGCAATTGAGACGGCTTTCCAATCCGGATGATTATATTAGCAATATACTTGTAACCGGGTGTCAGATCACAAACCTGCTGGTTATCATAGATATTAATACTGAGCGATTCCTTATCCCCTGCTGTGCATTACCGCTTATTTACATACCAGTTGGCAAACTGAGGCATTCATTTTATTTCTTCACTAGCCGGATCGCTCTCGGTATTTATAATGGACAGAGAGGTTCCCGGGGAAGAAAACCGGTGAAAGATGATTGAAGCTTCCGGGCTTAACGGTAAGTATGATAAAGCCCTTGAGAAAGGGAACAATATGGGTATTGGTGAGGATAAGCTTACAGATACCCTCGAGTGGCTCGAAGATGATCTGAAAATGGAGGTTAATGACGATAATGATGAGATACCTCTCAACCGGGAGGGAGCAAGAGTAGTTTATACCCTTAATCCCCGGGAGCTCAAATTCTTTCCACTCTCAATAAGCGCTATCGCGAAAATTTTCTATGCTGCAGGCGAGGACTGGACAATCTCAACCAGGGTTTATGATGTTACAAATTATGCATATTTTTCGGGTGATGACAGGGGTGCCCTTGAACTTTCGAGACGTCATAGCAAAGAGGTAGAGAGGTTAGGATCAAAGCTGATAGCCTGGGGAGAATGTGGCCATGGTTACCGGTCGTACAGGTGGGAAGGTCCAAACTGGATGAGGGAGAACTGCCCGGTCGATTCTGTCTCAATTCCTGAGTTTCTGGCCGAATATATACGAACCGGCAGTGTCAAACCTGATCCGTCGCTTAATAAGAAGCTTACTACCCTTCATGATCCGTGTAACCTGGTCAGAAGTGGCGGGATTGTTGAAGATCAAAGATATATCCTCAGAAGTAGTGTCACCAATTTTGTGGAAATGACACCTAACAGGGAAAATAATTACTGCTGTGGCGGGGGTGGTGGCCAACTTGCAATGGGAGAGTATGCCGACAGGAGGATCAAAGCCAGGAAGGTAAAGGCAGACCAGATATCAAGGACCGGAGCAAGCTTTGTTGCCACACCATGTCATAGCTGCATCGACCAGATAATGGAGCTCAATCATCATTATAAGCTCAACATAGAGATAAAGACAATCGGCGAAATTGTAGCTGATGCTATAATACTTTGAACCTCATTCAATTTAGATATTACTCGGGCAGAAAAGACATATAACTAAATTAAAAACCGCCCGGTTTTCACCAGGCGGTCGGGTACACGACCGGAATATCAGGTCAGGTTCCGGTGGTCAGGTATCATTTTTACGGAATTCCAGGATATCGCCAGGCTGGCATTCGAGGACACTGCATATGGTCTCAAGGGTTGAGAACCTAATTGCCCTGGCTTTCCCTGTCTTAAGTATTGAGAGGTTAGCCATGGTAATCCCCACTTTTTCGGATAGCTCCGTAAGGCTCATCTTGCTCTTGGCAAGTTCAACGTCAAGATTAACTATAATGGCCATAATTACCCCCTAAATCGTTAAACTATTTTCCTCCTGGAGCTTTACTCCCCATAGAAATATATGAGATAATACCCATAAGAACAGGGAACAGAAAAGAAGCAGAATAAATCCCCTCTGGTCGTTTGAGAACTCAATGGTTCCAAAATTTAATCTTTTTGCCACAAGGAGCCACATAAGATATGCATAAAGCTTTGCCAGGATCCAAGTCACAAAAAGTCCGATAGAGATTATTTTAAGCTGTCTGATATTGACCAGGTCGAATATAACCCCTCTTCTGACGTTATGCATAAACACCCGGAATGTGAAAAGCATGTAAAACATAATACCCATGATAATAGCCATAGCTATCGCAAACAGGCTTGAGAGATCATGTGGTGTATCAATGAGATACAAGCTTCCCGTAAGTTCAACAAGCTCAACCTCTACAGGGGAATTCCCACGCATAAAGAGGCCTGTTTCTTTGCTCGAAAATTCAACAGGAAGGTTAACATGCAGCTGCATATCCTCTTTGAATCCGCCACACCAGATAATAATAGCGAATACTATGGCTGCTGCAGCAACTAACGTTAATAACCAGAATATGATCTCGTTGATGACAAAGATTATCCGGATACTCAAAGAGGCTTTATACTTATTCATAATTTCAGTGTAGTAATTATAAAGCAAAGAAATAACATTATTATTGTTTTTCAAAATATATTTATCGTTTATCGATATATTTATATTGATTATAAATAATATTCTTTGCTATGAGCCTTAGTGGCACCAACCAGAAATTCCGGTTAATCTGGTCATTTAAAGCATAATGATTAATACTTTTTGTATAATTTTAGAGATGAGAACTACCAACTGACTTTTTTAAAACATAAAACCTTATCAGCCATGAAAAGAAATGTGTTTTTTTTATTCACCCTTGCATTATTTCTATCACAAATTGCCTGCACTCAGGTAATAGAGGTTAATCCTTATAAGGGGATAAAAGAAATCTCACTTGGTAATCCTATTGAAAGCCCTGTTACAGTAACAATTATTTACGATAATTATATTCACACAGAAGGTATGAAAGAGGACTGGGGTTATGCCTGTTATATAGATGGCCTTGACAAGAAAATTCTTTTTGATACCGGGACACAACCTGAAATTTTCAGAAATAATTTTCTGCTGGCAGGACTAAAGGCAGAAAATATCGATGAAGTATTCCTCTCTCATGAGCATGGCGACCATACCGGTGGATTGTCTGAACTATTGAAGATGAGCAGTGACCTCACCGTTGTGGCACCTGAAACATTCAGCAATGACTTTTTCAGCAATGTTTTTCAATCAGGTGCTGAGGCGGCAAAGATCAGTGAACCGGTAGGGATATGCAGGAATCTCTATTCCACCGGTGTCATGGGTAGATTAATTCCCGAACAGGCACTCGTGCTGAATACCGGGAAGGGACTTGTGGTTATGACAGGTTGCTCCCACCCTGGAATTATTGAGATGCTTAAGGCCGTAAAAACAACCTTTGGCAAAGAAATCTATATGGTATTTGGTGGATTTCACCTGATGGATAAATCGGAACAACAGATGACCAGGATCATCAGCGATATGAAAGAACTAGGGGTGACTAAATGCGGTGCCACGCATTGTACCGGTGAGAAGCAGATCGAGATGTTCAAGGAGGCTTTTGGAGAAAATTTCGTAATAATGGGAGCCGGCAACAGGATACAGTTTAACTGATCATTTAAAATATTTTAGCATCATATTTGCATTAAATAGATTTATTTAAAAATATAACCGAAGAATGATTACTAAAAGCACCATCCTTGTTTCGGCAGTTATATTTATTTTCCATTCCTGTGTCCTCGGCCAGAGAATTTCCTCACCCAATTTCTCACTTAAATCTCCGGAGACAGTTGAGGTAATCGAGGTGGAGGTATCACGCTCAAGAACAGTTGTCAGGGGCAGCATTGAAAACAGGATCAGTAACGGTTATTTTTGTCTCGACCGCAGCACATATCTGATAACGGAAAATGGGGAAAGATTGAATCTGACCGGTCTGACCGGCCTTCCCCATTGTCCTGACAGCCATAGATTCAGCGAAATAGGTGAGAAGGTATATTTTTCGTTAACTTTTCCTGCCCTCCCGCCAGGTACTGATTGGATCGACCTTATTGAGGAGTGTGGTGATGGGTGTCTTCTGGTATATGGAATTACCCTTGACCAGGAATTAAATACAGAAATAAACAGCGGATTCAGGGCTCTTGACCGTGGTGAAAATGAGGAGGCTACTGAGCTGTTTGAGAATCTGCTTAAAGAACTAAAGCCTTCAAATCATGCATTGCTCGGTTCAGTTTATTTAAATCTCATTACCTTATGTGAGATGGAGGATAAACCGGAGAGGGTCGATCAGCTGATTAAAGAGATCCTGTCTTCAGCCATACCAAGAAGGGAACTCTTTTTAAGGAACCTCAAGAGTATGGGGTATGAGTTTTAGAAAATCTGCCAATCCCACCACAGGGCAAAACCGTTTGGCAAGGTGTTGAAACTTTTTCAAACACTGAGCAAACCAGCAGTGAAACGGTGTTTTACCCAGGTAGCAAATCACTTATTTATTCTCCCCGAACAGGAAATCTATTCCTGCCGAAAGAATCCAGGTACGTGTATCGTAGTACTCAGTAACGGGCAGAGGGTCAACTCCATCATCAGGTATGCGCGAATACTTCCTGGAGTCCTTTTTATACAGGGTATATGAAGCACCAAGGTTAATATCGATCAACGGTGATATCCTTATACCCAGGCCTCCTCCAAGTGAATTCGAGCGAAGCTTGAATCTGCCGGCATTCTGGTATTCGCTATTCACCCCCGGACGGGTAATCAGCCAGCCGAGACTCAACCTTACTGCATCGTTAAGTTCATATTCCGTCCCAATGGCAAACTCGTATGAATTATTATCTATCATATCAATGGTCTGCAGGGCGCTTCCATCAAAATCAATTGGTTTGTCAAAATAATAATGGATTCCCGAGTAGATCAGGATCTTGTTTAGCGGTCTGCGGGTAATCCCTATTGATAACATAGCAGGGATATCAGCAATTACGATATTTCCATCAGTGAAGCCCCCCCCTGCATTCTCACCATCAATTACTTCTGTTTCCAGTTCAAGTTTTGTTTTAAGCTCCAGTTTAATTGCAATATTTGTTCTCAATGAAGCTGCGTAGTTGAAACTCAGCACAGGTGTAAATCCTATACCTTTTTGCCTGACATGGGTCTCAATATTGGTTCTTGTCTCGATCTGGTCAGCTATTGCCACCAGGTTGGCAGCAGTCGGCAAGGTATCATAGTCAGAAGCAACTGTTCTTAGATAGTCGGCCGGATCACGGGTAAAAGTTCCCGTGTTTGTCGTTCCTGTAACTGTTATACCTTCAAGCTTGCCATGATATTTATTGACAGCATTTATTAACCTCACCCCGGCAGCTACTGATATATAGTCATTGACCTCAAAGGCCAGGTTTGCCTGGTAGCCCATGTATACAGATGAGGCCTCAAAAGTATAATCAAGATCATAACTGACTATATTGCTGTATGACGGATCTACTCCGGTAACTGATTCGATAGTCTGGTCAACTGCTGCAAGGTTGTTCCTGAGGGTAGGCAGAATATCTGCTACTTTCATTTCAAGAGCGGGAAGCCCCTGGTCAAATGACGAACTGCCGCCACCACTGATAGGATTTACGCCGGCCGAGAATGCAAATCTGCCAGTCTTTAATACAGCATAAACCCCGGGGAAAAATGGAGCGTTCACCCTGGCATTAAATTCTTTCGGCACCTCCCCGAAATTTTCATACTCGGCTTTGATCATTTTCAGTTGCCCCATAGTCTGGTTATTGACTGAAAGGTAAAAGCCGCGGCTTAAATGTGTAAGGCCAGCAGGATTATAGAAAGCTGCATCAATGTCGATAGTGGCATCCCTGCACTGAAACCTGGTAAACATAGCACTCTGGTTCGTATTGGTGACAAGCCCTCCTGCTATTAATTTCACCCCTGCTGCAAGGAACAGAATAGAAATCACTAATTTCTTCATATCAGTATGACTTTCAAGTTTTAGATGAGGTTGCATTTGTACCATCAAATATAATATGTTTTACAAAAATCAGACTGGTTTTGGGTGAGGGGGGAGCGGTGAGGGGTCAGGGTTCAGTGTATAGAGTGCTTAGCGTTCAAAAAAAAGCCCCGGCTAAACCGGGGCCTATATGTTAATTCGTAAAATCCGTCCAAATCCGTGAAATCTCTTCCTTAGAAATGCAGATCAACACCCACGCCAACCAGCCATACACTTCTATCGTAATTCTCGGTATAGGGAATAGTAAGAATAGGTGAAACAGCTTTGGAGTATTCATATGATTCATCGGTATACATAGTATATGATCCTCCAACATTAATCTCAATCATTGGAGTAATTGACAGTCCAAACCCTGCTGCAAATGAACTTGTATTTAGCGAATGTCTGATATCAGACTGATATAATTCATTCACACCTGTGCTGGTTCCTCCGTATCCAACACTTACCTTGAGTGCGTCTGAAAGACCATATTCAACGCCCAGAGCATAAGATACAAAGTTCTTGTCGATCATCTCGATATCCATCCCTGAACTATAGTCAACAGCCTTGTCAAAGAAGTAATGAATGCCTCCTGATATCATCACCTTACCGGTTGGTGTCAGCATTGCACCAACAACCAGCTGTGCAGGTATGTCAGCATTATATTTATAACCGTCGGGGAACATTGAGGCAGTCGGCGTTCCGGTTGCATCAACTTCAGTAATGAAATCTGATTCGGTATCATTTGTGAATTCCAGTTTTGTTCTGCCTTCATACTTAACAGCAATATTTAGCATCTCAATTGGTGAGAAATTCACACTAAAAATTGGTGCGAAGCCACTGGCTGTTTGTGTAACTATTGCTTCCTGGTTCATCAAGGCTCCATATAAAGTGGATTTAGCATCCATTTCAGCTGCCTGTGTTAGCATTGTTGGCGCCGCAGCATCAAAAGTTCCTTGAATTTGAATCATTGTTAAAAGTGAAGGGTCTGAAACTCCTATGACTGCCAGACCAGCTTCCAACTGAGCTTTGGTACTCGCATCAATCAGTCCGGCATCAAGAACTTGTTGTAATGTAAAGCCACCACCACCACCCTCAATAATTGGTTGAAGTGTTGGTCCTGTACCAGCAATAGCAGTGAAATTATCAGATAAACTAGTAAATACGCCTGCAACCGGTGTCATGGTGCCACCGAAATTCAGGTTAACATTCCTGAGGTACCCGTTGTAAGTATTTTTTGCAGTTACGTAGCGGCCTCCAACTGCAACTGAAAGCATATCGTTTATCTTATAGGTTACATTAAGCTGGTAACCGAAGTATACAGATGTAGCTTCGAAGCTGGCCTCAAGTTCGTATCCTGTAACACCTGCATCCACAAGTGCCGGTACAAGCAGGGACGGGTTATATTCAATTTGAGGAACACCCTCCTCAAAAGTAGCACCTCCACCGCCACCAATGGGATTAAAACCAGCTGATACTGCCACTTTACCCAGATTTAATACGCCATAAACAGCCGGAAATATCGGAGCAAACACATTTCCCTCATAAGTTTTGGGGTTGGGGTAAGTACTCAGAAGCGGGAAATTGGTTTCAATCAACCTGGTCTGACTTATAGTCTGGTTGCTGATCGAGAAGTGAAACCCTGTGCTCAACTTTGTCAATCCGGCCGGATTAAAATAGGCTGCATCAACGCCCAGTGTAGCATCCCTGCACTGCATGCGCGTAAAAGCTGCACTATGGTTGGTATTGGTAACCAACCCTCCAGCCATAATACTCCCGGTAATGCCAACAGCAACAAAAAACAGAATAATCTTTTTCATATTCGAAATTTTTTATCTGCATTAAACAGTTACTACAGAAAGTTAATAATTAGTTCAAATACTTGATAAAGAGCACAATAAATCGATTGCCCTTTTTCCAAATGTAGTTAAATATATGTAATTATTTTGTTTTTGCAACAGGAGGGTGATAAAGTTAATCAAAAACGACCCCTTCCATGGCACTTTCAAGTTCACCTGCAAGTGTGATAAACTCATCGGTATCCATCACTTTAGCATAGACTAATCCATGAGTCGATCTTAACAGAGGGTGCTCGTTCAGGAAAAAGAATTCCTTGCCAAGGATAAGCTGTATCTGTTTTAACTGTTCTACCCAGATCTTTCTGGTAAGATCACTGAACTTCCCATCATATTCATAGCTTGGAAACGATGCGTTTACCTGGCTGCCATAGCATTGTCCGAAAGAGTTATCAAGAACTGCCAGACTGTTAAGCGAAACCGGAATAATACAGTTAACCTCAGCAGGATGGAACCTGTACCACACATTCCTGTAACCAATCACTTTTAACCCTGAGATATCTCTTTCATTCTGCCATTCCTTTACAGCTGCTGCTATTGTTTGCAGTACTTTATAATGAGTGTCGGGTCCGCTCCCTTCAGGATCGAGGGCGAGGCCAATTATATCCGGTTTATATTTCCGGAATTCATTAAGTACAGGCTCTATATCTCTTTTTCTTTCGGGCTGTTCAGTAAATATATCACCTGTGTAAAACCCAAGACGCAAATGATGTATATTCTGAACCGGTACGCCAAAATGGGCCCAGACAAGCTCCTCCTCATACTCCCTCAACATTCCCTTCAACAGCTGAATCTTTGGAGGGTTCTTACTTCCGGAGTAACTTGATTTGATGTTAATTAACAGCTCATTTATAACTGTAATAAGCTCATTTTTACTTTTTACGCCCCAAATCTCTGTGAGAGCTCTTACAACCCTGTGGCATATACCCCTTCGCATAACAGACAGGTCACGCTGGGCAGTACCATTGAGATAATGATACACATCCTTGCCCCTTTTCAGATCATATCCTGACTCAAAAAAATCAGGATAATAAATCATCTGCAGCAATCCTTCATTAATCAATTTCAGGGTATCGAGCAATACTGACTCTACGAAGCTGTTGGTTACCGCAGTAAAACCAGATGTCATAACAGAGAAATATACCTCATTCCCGGGATGTCTTGTCTGACGTATACACATTGGAAGGATACCAAGCATAATATCGTCATGGTGAGGGCCTGTATGGTAGATCACATTCCTTTCCTGTTTCACCATCCCGTAACTGATCTTTTCCTTGACAGAGCTAATGACTGCTTTAACTGTATTCTCATCAAGACCGGGGATGCAGCTGCAGTATTCATCATTCTCCAGATCTTCAAGAGTTAGATTCTCAGCATACTTGTTAATCCTGATGCAAAGATCGATCACTGCCCTGTCTGTCTTTTCGTTATTCCAGTCGCCTGTATAATAATGTTTTATTACATCATTCAACCTGGATGCTGCTCCTGAGGTAAGGTAAAACCGGCTGTCAGGAAGCCTTTGCAGCACACTTGCCGGGTACATATTCTCCTTCTCATGCTCTAATGCATCTTTAACAATACCGGCTTTTGCTTCACCCGCAGCAAAAATTATTGCGACCGCATCCGGATTATAGGTAATGGTCTCCAGTCCGATCGTTATAACCAGCCTGTTACGTGATATTTCCATCCCTCCCAGATCACCTGCTGCAACTGCCTGGGTCTCAAAATTCGTCTTAGTTAACCTGGTGGTTGAAAAAAGATCAGATCCCCTGGTATTAAAAGCAATATGTCCATCAGGACCTATTCCACCCAGGAAGAATCCGATTCCTCCCAACTCCCTTATTTTTTCTTCATATTGTGAGCACCAGTTATCGATCATAAAGATAGCCTGTTGCTGCAATTTCTCCTGTCGGTTTTTCGCTTCGCGGAACCTCAGGGAAAGATCTATTGTCATGTCCTGGAATACTTCCCGGTAATGCATTTCATCGGGAAGAGGAATTGTAACCGAATTTATGGTAACAGAGTTGGCAGATTCAAGTCCGAATCCATCTATATAGTATTTTCTTATATAGTTATAGAAACTGTTGTGCTGAGCAGGGTTTATCGGATAGAATTCGTCTATCTGGACAAATTTCAGACCTCGCAGGTCAGGTTTTGACATTTCACCAAACCCATATCGTTCTCTTATCTGCCTGCCTTCGATTTTGTCCCAGTGCCTGAGCATAAACCCGGTGTACTTTATAAAGTACTCAGGGGTTTTCCCGGTTGGGAGGCTGATTACACCATCAGGGTTTTCATTTGCCCATTCGAGGAACCTCAGCGAAGTAAGTAATCCAAGTTTTAGTAAATTATCAACCGTTATGTAAGGGATTTTGGTTGTAAGATCTTTGAATGGCATGAGGTCATAGAATGCCTGTTCAACCTTTGAAGTAAATTGTCTGCTCATAGGAAGGAATATTTAGGTTGTAAGATATAATATATAAGGCAAAAGACAAAAGGATCAGCTTTGAGTGTTCAGCTTTGAGCATTCAGAACCGGGTGCCTGCCTTTGCTATACTTTTCCAGCTTGTGATTCAGCGGGCAGGACGAGTTAGTATTGCACCCAGATAAAATCAATACCAACCCTGTTGCGACCATCCTCCATGTTTTCAATCACCTTTTCTGCTGAATTCATAATATATAATTTGCCCTCCTGTCCATAATTCCCCGGGGAACAGTCTGTCTGCCGGGTAAACGGTTATCACATCTTCGCTCTCAAAAAATTCCGTATTGGCTGAACCGAGATAACCAACCGGGGTTTCCCAGTGCGGTAATTTTTGCACCCTGAGGTCATCATCAGAGATTATCATATTGTCATCTATTGTCTCAGAGGTGGCATAATAATAGGCAATCCGGCCATATGCAATCCCATCAACCCTGCCATGGTGGTAAAGTTCCATAAAGAATGCAAACCGCTGATAAAATGGCATATCATCAAGAATCTGGAACCTGTAGTTGGTTCCAAAACCCCTGTTTGCCGGCCCTTCGTATGCAGGTTCATTAAGGTTGTCGAGCCAGACAGTAAAAGTACCATTTATCATTGCAGTCCATGTTCTTACTATAACCCCGGGGGTATCCAAATCGCATATCAGATATCTACCCATACCTGAACTGTCAGGCTCACTCAGCGTTTCCGCAAAACCAGGTAATGGTTCCTTACCGAAACCATCAGAATTTTGAAACCAATCTGGTTTCCCCGGCAGTGTGCTTCTGCGGTCATAGGAGGAAAACTGGATCGTTTTATATTTTACTTCCGGTAAGTAAGTTAACCGGCCAAGATCAATCATGTCGTACAGAAGGGTACCAGTTGAAATAACCTCTTTGTTATTATTTGCCCTGCACCCAATAATAAGACAGACTACATATACCAGGATATTTGCCGCAATTTTCATAATCTATAGTTTTAAGCTATACTGATTTAACACTTTCAATCAGAATAGCTTCCTGCACATAAGCCCTAATCATATAAAATAATATCTATTAACGAAGTTCAGGGTTATTCAGGAGATTAAACACCTGTTCCTGCTACTCATTACGAATGAACCAGGTAATCTTGCCTATGTTGTTAATTCCGGAAGCTGGCTAATGATAACATACTTTTTTTTCGTAATTTATATGGTTGAATTTTATATGAGTGTATGAGACTATCCTTAATAATAATATTGTCATTACTGGTTGTATTTCTCATCCCTGCTGAGTTAAGCGCTCAGGAAAAGAGAAAAAGGGATAAGAGGGAACAAAAAGAGCCCGTTAAGCTTAATTACGAGGAGATTAAGAAGATGGTACACCTAGGCCTCTACATCTTCACTGCCAAGGAAATAAAACCTGTGGGAAGGTCCCGTATCAGCCTGATCTCAAATTACTACGAAGTCTCTGTTGAATATTATGATGTTTATGCCTATCTACCCTCTTTCAGACGATACCAACCTTATTCCATTGGTAGCAATGATATAGAAGTTGAGGGTAAACTTGACCAGCTTTTCATAGAGGAAAAGGACAGCAGGAAAATTGTAAGGGTGAAATTCAGGGTGCTCGACCAGGGAGCCTACATATTTAATTTCACAATCTTCGAGAATGGCTATACAGAACTCACCCTGACTACTCCAAGAGGTTCGTTGGTAACCTATTCAGGAAAAACCGAACCCCTGGAGCCTGAAGTAGATCAGTTCCATGATTGATAAAAATATTTCAATAATTTTAGTATCTGCATGTAGCAAATCACTCATCTTTCCTACAAACAGTATAAAACTGTGCTATGAGCAAACGAAAGAAGGATTTCCTTGAACAGATTGACAATCACATCAACATTATCAGAAAGATATGCAATGTCTATTGTCATACCGGATGTGATAAGGAAGATCTGGTACAGGATATCATCTACCAGCTGTGGAAGTCGTTTCGGAGTTTTGAAAGCCGGTCATCATTTTCAACCTGGATGTACAGGGTGGCACTTAATACTGCTATCGGCTATACCAGGAAAAAACCGTCAAAACCAATAGACCAGGGACAGGAACTGTCACTTGCCAGCATGGTGGAAGATGAACCTGATGAAATGACTTTCATGGTTGAGTCTCTTTACGATGCAATAGGCAGACTAATGAGCATAGACAAAGCCATTATTATGTTATGGCTTGAAAAGAAATCTTACCGTGAAATTTCGGAAGTAACAGGACTAAGTGAAAAGAATGTAAGTGTCAGGCTGGTAAGAATCAGGAGCCGGCTCAGGGAATTATTAAAAGATCTGGAGTTTAAAATATAAAAACAAAAACAAATGAAAGCAATTGACATATTTAGCATCTGGAATCATGGTATCAAGATCTCGGATAACGAGAAAGAACTGACTCCCGAAAGGATTGAGTCATTCCTGAGACCCAGAATAAAGAAAAGCAATATACCGTTTTATATAAATATAGTAACCTACCTCTGCATTCACCTGGCCAGCATTATTATACTAACCCTTAACCTTGGGATCTTCAAAAATAATCCAACCTGGCTATTGGTCACTATAGGTATGCTTGTTCTATCCACTGCCGGGTTTATCTATGGCATCAGGATCATACGCAACATCTCAGATGGCAGAAAGGAGTTTGATCTGCTTAAATCCATAAAAAGAAAAATAAGATTCTTCAGGAAAGAGTTTGAGATATGGTTATGGTTCTGCTCATTGTCAGCAGTAATTCTCCCCCAGGCAATGGTCACAAATATTGATAACATTAATGGCACCTACCCTATCAATAATGTGAGACTATATACAATAGTCATTCTGGTAATTTTCTTTGGATTATACCTGCTCAACAAAATAAGTCTCCTGAAAATCACGAATGACCTTAAGGACTATTATACAGATTTGAGCAACAATGCATTAGACCTTACAATAAAAAAGGATATATGGATGAAGAAATACAGATGGCTAATATTTAGTGTCTTTCTTCTCATTTTTCTTATACTGATTGCATCGGTCATTGCAGGAATTATTAAATCAGGCCAATAAGCAAATCCGATTGTTAACAAAAAATAACATTTTAATATGCAGCGAAGGGTTGTTTAGATCGTCTCTATAGTAAAGAGAAAAGGAAAAAGGACAGTTTTCTATCTCTTGAACACAAGAAAGATAATATTTAAAGTACTTGGTCATGAAAAGGTTTCTTTCACTTATAGCAATCGCTGCCCTGACCATTTTTGGTTGTTACGCCAAAGTCCCGGTTGCGAAAGGCAATTCCAATAGTGAACTGGGCATGTTTGTCCTGGAAAGGTCTGAGGCCCCCATTATTGTCGGCTGGAAAATTCTTGACACCTACGATTTGATTTATGAGAATTCTGGCGTGACAGTCAGGATAGTTATAGATGATTCAGATAAAAAGTGCAGAAAGTATATTGTATTTTCAGATGACATTTGCATTCAATACACCTGTAATGGCAGGATGTTTGGCTCATCTATGCCTGACCAGAAGTATGTCCTGAAGGGAGACACCACATCTCTTGAGCATCTTGACAAGGAGGAATATTTTCGCCAGAAGGTGATATCTCAAACCACTAATTCGGAATTAGAGCAACTAAAACTGATAGCGGTCTATTTCCCAAGGCTTGTCAAGGAATATCAAGAAGTATTTGATGTCAAATAATTCTATATATATCAGGTAGTTTCAGCTACGATCAAGTTTTATTTAGGTTTTGTTGATAAATAGGCTGTTCAACCCGAACAGCCTGTTTTCATTTAATGATGCTTAAATTGAGGAAACTATTATAAAACAGCTCATTTTCAGTTCAACAGTTAACGCTTTTAAACTAACTTTGCTCCAGAATCATTAATTATTAATCCAAGGATCTATGAAAAAAAGTGTCACTGTTACGTTACTATTATTATTTTCCCTAAGCTTTATAATTAGCGGCCAGACAAAAATGCCTGTCCCAAGTGGTAAAGAGAGGGTTCAGATGTTCAGCAAGCAGGCAGATATGAAAGAGCAATCGCCTTACAAGGATCTGCACTGGCAGTATATTGGTCCAACCAATATCAGTGGTCGATGCACTGACGTAGAGGCTGTAGTACCCCGTGGAGGATCATATACAATATGGATCGGTTCAGCAACCGGCGGGGTATGGAAATCAGAGAATGAAGGTACGACATTCATTCCCGTTTTTGATGATATGCCCACCGGATCAATAGGTGACATTGCGATTGACCCTTCAAATCCTGATGTTGTATACGTTGGAACCGGAGAAGCTAACATTTTCCGCAGCTCAAACGCAGGTTGTGGTGTATTCAAAACCACTGACGGGGGAAATACATGGAAGCTTCTGGGGCTGGAAAACACACATACTGTTGGCAGGATCAGGATCAATCCTCACAATACCAATATTGTTTATGTTGCTGCTACAGGGCATGAATGGACCCCTAACGAAGAAAGGGGATTATTCAAGAGCGCCGACGGAGGCAACAGCTGGGAAAAAGTTCTGTTCGTCGATAAGAATACAGGTGTCTATGACCTGGTGCTCGATCCTAATAATCCGGATATTGTATATTGCACAACCTGGGAAAGGATGAGACTAAAGTGGAACGACCCCAGAACCACTGAAAAGACCAGGAGTTGTGGTATCTGGAAATCTTCCGATGGTGGTAAGAACTGGAAAAAGATCAATGAGGGATTACCTGAAGCAAAAAACCGCGGCCGGATTGGGATTGATATTGCAGCTTCAAACCCGAAGGTGCTTTATGCCTATGTTGATAATTACGAGATCGCCTATAAAGCCGCTCCCGGTTCAACAGACTCATACGGACGTGCCGGTGCCGACATTATCAAGGGTGCCACAGTATTCAGGACTGATAATGCAGGCGAATCATGGCATCAGGTTAGTGGTCTTACTGAAGAGCAGAAGGTATATATGGAAAGACATTCTGCCACATATGGCTGGGTATTCGGTCAGATAAGGGTTGACCCGTCAGATGAAAACACAATTTACACTATGGGCCTGGCACTAAACCAGAGTACCGATGGAGGGAAGACCTTCAAACGACTTCGGGGACCCCATGCCGACCATCATGGTTTATGGATAGATCCCAATAATGGAAATTACCTTCTTAATACTCAGGATGGCGGTTTAACTATCTCATATGACAAGGGTGCAACCTGGAAATTTCCTATCGAAGTGCTTCCCCTGGCACAGTTCTATAATATTGCCTATGATTTGAGCACACCTTTCAGGGTATACGGTTCTATTCAGGATCATGGCAGTTATTATGCTCCCGTTGACCTGAGCCGTGGCCGTGATAATGTACCTCCTGTTGAATGGGAAGGGATACTGGGTGGCGAGGGAACCTCTCATGCTGTTGACGTAAGTGATAATAATACTGTGTACGCAAGTGGATTTTACGGGTCACTCAGCAGGGCTCAGATTGATAATTACCCGGCTAATCAGAAAAGGATAATCCCCGCTACCTATAGAGATGAACCAATACTAAGAGGACAATGGATAACAAATACATTGCTCTCGCCTCATAACCAAAGTATAGTTTATCACTGCATGCAGTATGTATTAATGTCTCGAGACAAAGGCGATACCTGGGAATATATCAGTCCTGACCTTACCTACAATGACCCCGGCAAGGTTGGTGACATCAGCTACCAGACTATTTCAGCTTTTGACGAGTCACCGCTCAAATTCGGACTGCTGTATGCAGGCACCGACGACGGAAGAGCATGGAGAACAAAAGATGGCGGCAAGAACTGGACGGATATAAGGAACGGTGCTGTTCCTGTGAGATGGGTCTCCCGGATAGTAGCTTCAAAATATGATATGGGTACTGTTTACATGACCCAGACCGGAAGACGTGATGATGATTTCCAGGTTTATGTCTGGATGTCGACAGACTTTGGAGACAGCTGGACCGATATTTCCGGAAATATCCCGGTAGGTCCTGTAAATGCAATCAGGGAAGATCCTGTTAACAGCAGCATCCTCTATGTATCAACAGATGCCGGTGTATATGTAAGCAAGGACAAGGGTAAAACATGGAATGTGCTTGGTGACCTGCCGTTTGCCTATGTGCACGATCTGGCCATACATCCACGTGACAATATGGTAATAATTGCCACTCATGGGAGGGGCATGTGGGTGCTTGATGCTGAGCCGGTTAATGAAAGATCGACCAGCATAAGAAGAAGATTTCGCTAAACAAGAGTAAAGAACTGGTATAAAAGGTTTTAGCATAGTTATTATGGAGACAGCCAGCTATTTAATTCTAATATGGCTGTCTTCTCTTTTAATCACCTTACCTATTATTGCAGAATCAGGACATCCGCCGGCAACCAGTTGTTCAAGCAGCTCTCCGGAGATGGATTCATTTACACTCATCAGAATGCCCCCGGAAGTTTGGGCATCAAGTGACAGCATCTTGAGGTTATAATCAATATCCGGTCCGGTGAACAGATCTTTTTCAACATAATCAAGGTTCCGGAACGATGCGCCGGGCAGGCATCCTTCATCCACCAGCCTGTAAGCTCCCTCAAGCAGCGGTACATTCTTAATGCTGATCTCAATTGTTACATTGCTGGCTCTGGCCATTTTCAGTGCATGTCCCGCAAGCCCGAAGCCTGTAATATCTGTAGCAGCCCTGACATCGTTCCTCTGCATCAGCTCTGCTGCCTTGCTGTTAAGCGATTTCATTTGATCCAATGCTTTCCCTACTTCCCTGTCTGAAGCCATTGAAAGGCTACCTCCGGCCATAACGATTCCTGTACCCACGGGTTTCGTCAATATCAGAATATCCCCGGCTACTGCCTTTGAATTGGTAATTACTCTTTCGGGGTTGACGATACCGATAACTGCAAGTCCATACTTAGGTGGTGTATCATCAATTGAATGCCCGCCTATGATCCTGACCCCGGCCTCTTCCGTTTTTGAGTATCCCCCTTTCAATATCTCCTTATATACTTCAAGAGGCATGTCGGCTGATGGGAACATCATTATGTTAAGTGCCAGAATAGGCTTTGCTCCCATAGCATAGACATCGCTCAGGGAATTGGCTGCTGCAATCTCGCCAAACTCAAATGGATCGCTGCAAACAGGTGGGAAGAAATCTGTTGTAAAGACCAGCGCTCTGTTATCATCAAGCCTGTAGACACCTGCATCGTCATGAGTCGCTATATCGACCAGAATATCAGGATCGGCAGGCAGCGGCAGATCTTTCAGAATTTCCTCCAGCTGCTTCGGGGAGATCTTTGATGAGCAACCCCCCTGTTCAACCGTTTTTAACAGGTCGTATTTCATTGCTGTTCAGGAATAGATTATTTTTGATGCTGTGGCCATTATTTCGGTAATTTCAAGCATGTTACTAATCAGGCCGACCGCAATGTCATTCTTAATATTGTAAAAATTCAGGCAGGTTCCACAGAGCAAAATCTTAACTCCCTTCTCCTGAAGATCACTCACTTCCCTCAGTACCAGACTATCTTTAAGTGCAAGTTTAACTCCTGAATTATAAAAGAGTATTGCAGCAGGCAACTTCGCTGCTTCTCCAAGGCTTGTCAGGAAGCTTTTTGTAAGGATCATTCCCAGGTCCTCATTCCCTGACCCCATTGTTTCAGAATCGAACACAACCACATAGTCTGCTTTAGTGTGTTCTGTTTTTTGAGTGGGTGCCTCACAATAGTCCCCGGGAGCTCCTGATGAGAAGATGCCGGAGACTTTAGTAATTTTGAAAGAATGGATTCCTGCATTACTACTCAACTCGAACGGGGTATTATTATCCGCAAGGAATCTCTTAAGGTTATTCCTAGACGCATCATTGTCGGTAATAAGTTCAAAAATTTCTCCTTCTTCAATCTCTTTCAGTGTTTTTCGAGCCATTACCAGCGGCTGTGGACACTTCATTCCTTTGGTATCAATCAATTTCATCTGTGTTTATTTTATTCCTGACCTGTCTTTTGCCATTCTTTCAATTATATATCTACCACGGACCTTCAGCCCTGCAGATCCGTGCTCTTCTAACCTGCTTGCCGATAATCGGAGTTCATCCCTCAATTCAGAATAGATCAGTGTCAGTTTATACAATGCTTCCATCGCATACGCTTTTACCGCTATTGCTGAACCAGGTTTATTTAACCATGAAAATGAGCATTCAGCTATGATCCCGTGTTCCTTCTCACTCAAATCATCAAAGTTTGCCTGATTTATCACTTTCAAAAAACTTCTGATAACCGACTCATTTTCAAGATCGGGAAGTGCTTCTATTAGCCTTCCGTTCCAGGGGAGGATACTTTCAGGTTCCTTTTCGGCAGCTTTGGTCAGGCTCCATGATGATCTGAAAGCAAGGGTATTATCCTCACCCAGTGAAAATTCTATAATCAGGTTCATTACGGCCCTGTTCTCCAGGGCAGATTCAGCTACCATTTCACAGGCATCACTGCTGATATGTCCGGTCAGAATCTCTCTGATCTTTTCAGCATCTACATTGCTCAGATCATCATTTTTGCTGATTCCGGTCCGGTTGGCCGAAAACTTCCTCAGGTAGTTTTGTGCTACCGGTACATCTGCTTCAGAAAGGTCAATTTTCTTTAACTCATCAGGGTGCACCCATCTGATATCAACATGTTCTGAAAGTAAAGGAAGGTCAATAAGAGTGTCGCATATGAAAGGTATCAGCCTGACCTTCTTGTACCCGTAATCATATCTTACCTCCTGCAACCTGTCGCAGATCACAATATCGAGCGAAAGTTCTTCGCCTACTTCCCTGATTATACAATCCTCCTCACTCTCCCCTTCTTTCAGTTTTCCTCCCGGGAATTCCCATTTGAACGGATGGTCGGTTTTTTCACCTCTCTGAACAACAAGAATATTGTCATCATCATTTCTGATCAGGGCACAGGTTACGTTAATCATTCCCCAGACAGTTTTATCAGTGTCTCATATTCAGGTATTTCATCCAGGAATGAATAGTTACTCTTCTCCCAGTCGATCTGACAGGCATAGTGGTCAAGGCCATTTGTAACAATCAGAAATCCTAATCTGAATTTCATATTATATTCAGCGATCTGGTCAAATACCTTTTTATTTGTTCTGGTATCAGGCGACTTGCATTCAACTATCAGGATAGGATTGCCTGATCTGGAATATGCCAGTATATCAGCCCTCCTTACCAGGTCATTAAACCTGAAGGTAACCTCAGCAGAAAGTAAGCCTGGAGGAAATCCCTTTTGTTCAATCAAATAATTAATGAAATGTTGCCGTACCCATTCTTCCGGTGTAAGGGCGACATATTTTTTCCTTAACCGGTCAAAAATAAGTTTTTGTCCGGCGGGATTTTTTTTCAAGCTATACGAAAATGCCGGCAGGTTAAGTTCTTTCACCGGAGTTTTGTATTTTTGGGATTCAATATTATAAACAAATATACTCACGAAAATTAATTAGAGGCAATTATATGAAACGAACATGAAAGTTTGAAGCACTATATTTTCACAAACAGGAATGATTAAAATTTTCTTGTGTGAACGACTGAGATGAGTGGTTCCTGAATGTGTGAAAATTTTTGAAAATTTTTTCATGACGAAAATTTTAAACAGATGAAAACCAAAGGCGAGATTGTTGAAAACTGGCTTCCCAGGTATACTGGTAAAAAACTTGAAGATCTGGGTAAGTATATTTTGCTGACGAATTTTCAGAATTATGTGGAGCTTTTTGCAGATATCAATGGAACAGAGGTAGAGGGACGGGGCAAAAACATGCCAAATGCTACAGCAAATGGAATTACTATAATCAACTTCGGTATGGGTAGTCCCAATGCTGCCACGGTTGTGGATCTTCTCTCTGCAATACATCCCAAAGCTCTTCTTTTTCTTGGCAAGTGTGGAGGATTGAAGAGAAAAAACAAGCTTGGTGACTTGATAATACCTATTGCAGCAATCAGAAGTGACGGTACGTCAAATGATTACCTCCCTCCCGAGGTACCTGCCCTGCCATCTTTCAAGCTTCAAATAGCACTGGCTTCCGTCATTACGCGGTATTCAATGGAATACTGGACGGGAACGGTGTACACTACAAACAGAAGGGTGTGGGAATATGATGACAGATTTAAAAAGTATCTCTATAAAACAAGAGCTATGGCTATTGATATGGAATCGGCTACAATATTTACTGTAGGTTTTACCAATGAGATACCGACTGGCGCCCTCCTGCTTGTTTCAGACCAGCCAATGATCTCTACCGGGATCAAGACCGATAAAAGTGATCAGCAGGTGACCGAAGATTTTATGAATCAGCACCTCAGGATAGGAATTGATACCCTGAAAGAGATCAAGGAAAATGCAATTTCTGTGAAACACGTAAGGTTCTAGGAATGGATGAGAACTACCTCAGGATACTGAAAGACATTAAGAATAAGATATATAAGAATATATATTTTATGTATGGGGATGAGCCCTACTACATAGACCTTATTACAGATTATATTTCGCAGAATGTGCTGGAAGAGGCAGAAAAATCGTTCAATCAGGTAGTTATATATGGTGAGGAAACTGATGCTCCGACAATTATAAACACTGCCCGAAGATTTCCGATGATGTCGAATCACCAGGTTGTTATTATAAAGGAGGCTCAATATCTGAAGGATCTCGACATTCTGAAAACATATGTTGAAGCTCCCCTTAGTTCGACAATACTGGTAGTTTGCTATAAATATAAAAACCTTGATAAACGAAGTTCACTTTATAAAATTCTCGACAAATCAATCAATACGGAACTTTTTCAATCACAGAAACTCAAAGATTACCAGGTGCCAGGGTGGATTGATAATTATTTCAGGGAAAGGAATATCAATGCAGACCGTAATGTTAGTATGATCCTGACCGAGTATCTCGGAGCTGACCTGAGCAAGATAGTAAACGAACTTGACAAACTTTTTTTATCGATACCGGAGGGGCAGATAAAGATCACCCCTGCCGACATTGAGGAAAAGATCGGCATAAGTAAGGAGTTCAATAATTTTGAGCTTCAGAATGCAATAGCCCAGAAAAATATATTAAAGGCGAACAGGATTATACAGTATTTTGAACATAATCAGCGGGACAATCCGATTGCGATAACTCATGCTACCATCTTTTCTTTTTTCAGGAGACTCTTAATCTACCACTATCTAAATGACAAATCAAGAAATAATGTGGCATCTGTATTGCGGGTAAACCCATTCTTTGTGAGTGAATATGAGCTCGCTTCCAGGAATTATTCACAAAAAAAGACTGTCCAGGTTATTGGTATGATCAGAGATTTTGACATGAAATCAAAGGGCTTTGGGAATGTTACGGGTAGCGAGGGAGATCTCCTGAAGGAGTTATTGTTCAAGATTCTTCACTGATCAATTCATTTCCGGACTTTCAGGAAAATCGGCCCATATACTATATCGCTTATTCATCGTTCTCAGTACTTTTTTCCAGGCATCCTCCTCTCTATAGGTCATTATAAGCCTTGGGGAAACATTGCCGATCACCCATGAATTTTCCTTGAGTTCACGTTCAAGCTGGCCTTCACCCCAGCCTGAATAGCCCAGGAAAAACCGTATATCTCCGTCTTTAATTTTTCCGGCGGCGATCAGGGCCCTGATAGCATCAATGTCGCCTCCCCAGTAAATCGGACCACATACCGGGACACTATTCGGAATAATGTCACCAAGTGTATGCAGGTAGTGAAGTGTATCGGGGGCAACCGGACCTCCCATTGTAAGTTTTTCATCCCAACCAGAAAATCCCTCAATGGCATCATTTACCTTAATATTTATTGACTTATTAATAATAAATCCTACTGATCCGGTTTCAGCATGTTCCGTAAGATAAACTATGGTACGGTTAAAAAATGAATCCGGAAGGAACGGTTCGGATATCAGGACTTTTCCTTTATCCGGAATTTTATCTTCCGGCCTTATGGTAAACAGATCAATTTCAGGCTTCATGATAATTATTGGTCAATACAATATAACTAAAATAATTTCACCTGTCAAAAATATCCATATATCTGATAACATAATAATAAACAGGTATGTTTAAGCTTTTCAAAAAACAGTTAAAAAAAGCTATATTGCGCCTTCTTTAAGAAACAATGTATGACCGATAGAATAAAAACGCCCGGGCTGATTGAATCATTGATCCCCATTGCCCTTCTGATCCTGCTATTAACACTTAACGTCAAGTATTTCGGAGATGACACCCTGTCTGGAGCGAACCAGATTGGCCTTATCCTGGCGGCCACGGTTGCCGGATTGCTGGCTGTAAGACTCGGACATAGATGGAAATCAATCCGGGCAGCCATTGTAAAAAGCATAGGTTCGGCGATGCCATCTATCCTCATCCTTTTTCTCATCGGTTCACTGGCGGGCACCTGGATGCTGAGCGGCGTGGTACCAATGCTCATCTACTACGGGCTTCAAATACTAAATCCAAATATATTCCTGCTTGCTTCGGTGATAATATGTTCTGTTGTCTCCCTTGCCACCGGCAGCTCCTGGTCCACAGTTGCTACAATAGGTATTGCCCTGCTTGGAATTGGTACTACTCTCGGATTTGGTGCCGGTATTGTAGCAGGGGCCATTATTTCCGGAGCATATTTCGGTGATAAGATGTCACCATTAAGTGATACGACCAATCTTGCGCCTGCCATGGCAGGAACTGATCTTTTTACTCATATAAGGTACATGGTACTAACCACCGGTCCCAGTATTATTATAGCAATGGTCATTTTCCTTATAATAGGTATTGCCGGTAAGCAGAATAGTAATCCGGCAGACATCCAGATTGTGCTTGAGGCTATCGACAACAAATTCAACGTCACCCCCTGGCTTCTAATTGTACCGGCCTTTCTGGTCTTTATTATTATAAAAAAGGTGGCACCGTTACCTGCTCTTATTGCAGGGACATTTGCCGGCGCCCTGTTTGCAGTTATATTTCAGCCGGATGTGATAAGGGAGGTAGCTGCTATTGACGGATCCTTTTTAAAGCAATCTTATATCAGCATCATGAAAACCATGTTTGGCAGTGTCTCAATCACGACAGAGAACAGTACCGTTAATGAGTTATTATCGACCAGGGGTATGGCAGGTATGCTTAATACTATATGGCTCATAATTACAGCGATGGCATTTGGCGGGGTTATGGAATCGGCCGGTATGTTAACCAAAATTGCTCACTACATTATGAAGGTTGTCCATAACACAGGCAGTCTGGTTGGCGCCACTGTCGGAACATGTTTGTTCTTCAATGCAACAGCTTCCGATCAGTATCTGGCAATAGTTGTCCCCGGCCGTATGTTTTCAAAAATATACCGTGACATGGGATATAAGCCTGAGTTGCTCAGCCGCACGCTTGAGGATTCGGGAACAGTAACCTCTGTACTGATACCCTGGAATACCTGTGGAGCGACACAATCAGGAGTATTGGGGGTGGCTACTTTTACTTACCTTCCTTACTGCTTTTTTAATCTTGTCAGCCCCATCGTCAGCGTTTTCATGGCTGCTTTCAATATTAAAATAAGAAGACTCAGTGATAACGGAGATGATAATGTCCTGTTTTCTGAAGATGACCGCAAAGATATCTAGTATATTCCTGATTTCACGATATCAATTCCGAGATATTTTCCCTCGGCGGTAATTTCAATATCATTTCCATTACTATCAATAGGGGCAAAAGAAAGGTCTCCTGTCATCATGAAACTGCCGAACCGTTCGTCTGCAGTAATTGAATCACAGGCCCAATTGCTTCTTATGAGGGTGAATTAATATTGTTTCCAGAACCCAGGTGAGTATTCATCTGTAAAACAGTTATTGCCTGCCATGTATTCTCCCGCGTTTCCTGGTTTTTTCCGGAGATAAACCCCAAAGGCTGCATAGGAGTCTTCCATCCGGTAAATCTCAAGTTGCAATTCATCTCCTTCGTCGCTAACAAAGGAACCGAGTTTACGAGCCAGGCGACCTAGCCGGACGTAGCCCCGATGAACCGGGGCGAAGTTCGAAGCCAATGCGCCCGCCGGTATTCAGGCAAAAAAATCAGGGTATTTTGCCGGGACCGATTCCCTCATCATCTCATAGACGCTGTCGAATATATCTTCAGCAGAGGGTTTTGAAAAGTAATCACCATCAGTTGTGTAGGCAGGTCTGTGAGGTTTACCTGACAGGGTACCGGGAGCACTATCGAGATAGTACCATGCATTTTCCCTCTCCATTACCTGCTGCATCATATATGCCGTTGTTCCGCCAGGGACATCCTCATCCAGAAACAGGATCCTGCCTGTTTTTTTCACGGAATCAAGAATAATATTATTTATATCAAATGGCAGAAGTGTTTGTACATCAATCAATTCCACTGATATCCCATGTTTTTTCAGTTGGTCCACAGAAACCATTGCTATTTTAAGGGTTGACCCGTACGATACAACTGTGATATCCTCCCCTTCGGTCAACACCTCCGGAACACCCAGCGGTATCCTGTATTCGCCGATATTATCAGGCCTGAATTCCTTGAGACGGTAACCATTCAATGGTTCAATTACTATGGCAGGATCTTCCCCTTCAAGGAGTGTGTTATAAAATCCTGCTGCCCTTGTCATGTCCCTTGGAACACATACATACATCCCTCTCACGGCATTGATCAGCATTCCAATTGGTGAACCCGAATGCCATATCCCCTCGAGTCTGTGACCGCGGGTGCTGACGATCAGGGGTACTATCATATTTCCGGCAGTACGGTAGTGAGTAGTAGCCACATCATCGCTCAGTCCCTGCAAAGCATAGAGAAGGTAGTCAAGATACTGGATCTCAGCAATTGGTCTCAAACCCCTTAATGCAAGTCCGACACCCTGTCCAAGGATTGTGGCTTCACGGATACCGGTATCAGTGATCCTCAGTTCACCGAATTTCTGCTGAAGTCCTTCAAAGCTCTGGTTCACTCCGCCAATCTTGCCTGAATCTTCCCCGAAGGTTACCAGGCGTGGATTTTTAGTGAATAGCACATCATAGTTATCTCTCAGGATCTCCCGTCCGGGCACCTCCCTTGAATTATCGGAATATACAGGCAGTATTGGTTCCACGTTAAGAACGGATGTTGAATTCTGATTATATAGATATGTATTATACCTGTTGTATGAATCCTCACTGTTTCTCCTGAGCCAGGCCTGCAGGTCATCTTTCAGGCTTTCACGCTTATCACAGTTGCCACATACATTGCGGATCATTTTTCTGGCGGCAACGAAATTATCTTTTCGAATAGGATGCATTACCTGCTGAAGGTCTTTTAGTATTTTTTCAATAGTATCTTCTTTGGTGGCCTCCTCGCACCTGCAATCTTTATCGGTAACCAGTTTAACCAGGGCATCCCTTTCAATTCTTATCGGCTCCTGAAATGCTTTCCATCCTACATTTCGAGCCTCCTTTGCCTCATTTTCAGAATCAGCCTCCAGTTGATCAAGTTCTTCTGCAACAGCTATCTTGCTTTCCAGTATCCACTCGCGCATTTTCTTAATCGGATCCCATTCCTGCTCCCACTTCAACCGTTCCTCTCCTTTATATCTTTCATGAGAACCCGACGTAGAATGACCCTGAGGCTGGGTTACTTCATCAACATGAAATACAACAGGGATATGTTTTTCCCTGCATAATTTTACACCCTCCTCATACATCTTTACCAGACCCGGATAATCCCATCCTTTGCCCTTGAAGATCTTAATTCCATTGGAATCTTCGTCCATCTCAAATCCTTTCAGTATCTCCGAAATGCTTCCTTTAGTGGTCTGGTATTCCTTCGGAACTGAGATCCCATATCCATTATCCCAGATTGAGAGTGCTATTGGAACCTGCAAGACTCCGGCAGCATTAATTGTTTCCCAGAAATATCCTTCGGAGGTACTGGCATCGCCTATTGAGCCGAATGCTACCTCATTACCATTAATTGAGAAGTTCTTGTATTTCTTCAGGTTCTTATTGTTCCTGTATAGTTTTGAGGCATAAGCCAGGCCGATCAATCTGGGCATCTGTCCGGCTGTAGGAGAAAGGTCGGCTGCTGAATTCCTGAGTTTTGTAAGATCCTTCCATGTCCCATCCGGATTTATATTAGGGGTCGAAAAGTGATTATTGAAAACACGGCCACCATTTCCAGGGTTGAGTTCCTTATCGGTGTTACCGAAAAGCTGGTGAAAAAAACCTTCGGCATCGTACAATCCCATTGCCATCATCCATGTCTGGTCCCTGTAGTAGCCCGATCTCCAGTCACCCTTCTTAAACTGTTTGGCAAGTGCCAGTTGTGCTATCTCCTGACCGTCACCAAAAATACCGAATTTGGCTTTCCCTGAGAGTACCTCCCTTCGTCCGATATAACTGAGATTTCTGCTTAGGTTGGCGAGCCTATAATCAGCCAGAATCTCTTCCTTGTTAAAATTTTCCTTTCTGGTCTCCTGTTTTTTCATTTAAAATAAAATTATTCCGGGAACCTGATAATTAATATATCTATTTGATTATCTATACTTTGAATGATATTCCAATATAGGTCTTTTCCCCTGTTCATTAACCTTACGGTCAGGTCTTAAATATTAAACAAATTTCTTCGGTTGTTGTTTCAGCAGTGTATTCAAAATGATTTATTAATTTTACGCGTAATACTGCCTCCGGGCAGATAATTTTATTGATAATGTTTTTAAAACTTTTAGTACTCAGCGCCATTCTTATCCTCATATCCATTGCTGGTCTTGGTATAAAGATTCTTTTTAGCAAGCGGGGAATATTCCCTGAAACTCATATTGGAAGGAATAAGGAAATGCGCAAGAGGGGCATTAATTGTGCTCAGAATATTGACGTTGGTTGTCATCCGACAGATGATTTTCCGGGTTGCTCCACCTGCAATGTTATACAGGAATAGGTTATTCAGATATGTACCGGAGCATCCCTTCAGTGAACCAGGTATTGAATTCCCCATTTTCATTTGAATATACAAGATAGCCCTCAAACTCAGGATTACTTAAAAGGAAGTTCTTAGAATCCTCCAGTCCCAGCACCATACAGGCTGTAGCAATTGCATCGGCCGACATGCAATCGTCTGCCACGATTGTTACGCTCAATAATTTATGCATTACAGGATATCCGCTCCTTGGATCGATGGTATGCGAATATTTGATCCCCTCCTCTTCGTAGAATTTCCTGTAGTTTCCGGAGGTGGCAAGAGAATTCCCTGATAGTGAAATTATTGTCTGGATATCACTTCCGGGAATAAAGTTGCCATCCCTGGGTTTATCTACAGCTATTTTCCAGACCTGCCCTTCTGCTTTTGTCCCTCTTGTCCTGACCTCACCTCCAACCTCAACCAGGTAATTATTTATACCGAGCCGTTCCAGGAAGGTTCCCACTACATCGACTGAATAGCCCTGTGCTATAGCATTTACATCAAGGTACATGTTTGGATCAGCTTTTACAACCTTGCCATCAACAAGTGATATCTTATCCATCCCCACAAGCTTCATCAGGCTATCGAGTTTTGATTCGTCAAATCTTTTTACGGCATCCGGACCGAATCCCCATGCATTAATAAGGGGTCCGGCTGTAATATCGAATACCCCCCCGCTTATCTCCCAAACTTCCCGCGCCCGGTTCAGTACTGTAAGGAAAAGGCTGTCGGGCTGCACATCCTGATTCATGTTAATTGCTGAAATAATTGACTCAGGGTTATATGCAGAAAGGGACATATCAAAATCATAGAGGACCTTTTCGACCCTCTCCCTCATTTTATCAACTGATAATCCCGGTAATTCTTCATATATAACCGAATAGGTAGTCCCCTGTGTGAAACCTGAAAATCTTGAAAACTTCCGGTTGTTTTCATGGCATGAAACAACTGACAGAAAAATAAATATCAGAATGATATTTCCGGCTCCTTTCATATTTGATATTCTTTGAATTTCAAAGGTAATTAAAGGAAAAATAAGAGAGTTGGTTTTATCCAAAAACCTTTCCTGTAAAAAAAGATATAGTTCGTCTAATAAATAGGGGGTTTTACAAAAAATATTTTTAGTATACAACCTAAAATATTAGATTTGTTATGAAGATTTGTTTTCATATTCCCCTTTCCCCCTATCTTCATTAAGATACGAAAAGAAAGAAGGGCTGTTCCCAACAGCCCTTCTTCTCATTTATTCGATTTCTCTCTTAGCCTCCGAAATCATCGAACGCTACATTCTCATCAGGGATACCCAGGTCGTACAGCAATTTAAGCACTGCGTCATTCATTAAAGGGGGTCCGCAGAGGTAGTATTCAAGTTCCTCCGGCTCATCAATCCTTGAAAGGTAATTATCGTACAATACCTGGTGGATAAATCCTGTGTAACCATCCCAATTATCTTCGGGCAATGGTTCAGACAGAGCAAGGTTGAAAGTGAAGTTCGGGAACCTCTTTTCTATTGCCCGGAATTCATCCTCGTAGAAGATCTCACGTCTCGACCTTGCACCATACCAGTAGGATACCTTCCTGTTTGACTTCAATGTATGGAAGAGGTGGAAGATATGTGACCGGAGAGGAGCCATTCCTGCTCCACCACCGATATATACCATTTCATTTTCAGTATCCTTAATGTGGAATTCACCGTATGGTCCTGATATCAATACCTTATCGCCAGGTTTCCTCGTGAATACATAAGAAGAGCAGATTCCGGGAGGCACATTCATGAACTGATTCTTCTTCCTGTTCCACGGAGGTGTTGCGATTCTTATATTAAGTTTAATAATATTCCCCTCTGCCGGATGGTTGGCCATTGAATAAGCACGGATAGTCTCCTCGCTGTTTTTGGTACTGAGATCCCACATTTTGAATTTATCCCATTCATCCCGGAACTCTTCTTCAATGTCCATATCCCTGAAACTGATATCGTATTTGGGAACATCAATCTGGATATATCCACCTGAAACAAATTCCAGTGATTCTCCCGCGGGTAATTCAACAACAAACTCCTTTATAAAGGTTGCAACATTCCTGTTTGAAATTACTTCGCATTCCCATTTCTTGACACCAAGTATTGCTTCAGGGATCTTAACAACCATATCTTCTCTGACCTTTACCTGGCATCCAAGCCTCCAGTTGGTGAGCTGTTCCTTCCTGGTAAAGAAGCCTGTTTCGGTTGGTAAAATGGATCCGCCACCTTCAACCACCTGGCATCTACATTGGGCGCAGGTACCTCCGCCACCACATGCTGATGGAAGGAATATCCCGTTGGCCGACATTGTTACCATAAGGTTATTTCCGGGAGAGACAACAAGTTCGCGGTTGTTTATCTGAAGTTTAACATCCCCCTGGGGTACAAGCTTCTGTCTGGCATACAGGAGAACGATCACCAGGAGAAGGATAACTACAAGGAATACGACGATGCTGATGCCTATTGTTCCAAAAATGGATGTAGTCAATATCATAATAATCTTATTATTAAAGTTTAATACCCATGAAACTCATGAATGCAATCCCCATAAGTCCCGTTATGATGAAGGTAATGCCAAGCCCTTTAAGAGGAGCCGGAATATTTGAATATCTTATTTTCTCCCTGATGGCAGCTATGCCGGCTATTGCCAGAAGGAAACCGATCCCGGAGCCGAGGCCAAATACGGTTGCTTCACCAATATTCGCATATTCTCGTTCAACCATAAATAGCGATCCGCCCAGTATTGCACAGTTTACGGCAATAAGAGGCAGGAATATACCAAGAGCGGAATAGAGTGCCGGGCTGAATTTCTCAACTACCATTTCGACAAGCTGCACCATAGAGGCAATAACAGCAATAAACATTATGAAAGCCAGAAAGCTGAGGTCAACTTCTGCCAGCCGGGGGCTCAGCCAGGATAGTGCTCCCTCCCTAAGGAGGAAATTCTGGATGAGGTAGTTTACCGGGACAGTAATCGCCAGAACAAATACCACTGCGACACCAAGTCCGACAGATGTCCTGACAGTCTTCGAAACTGCAAGGTATGAACACATGCCCAGGAAGTAAGCAAAGACCATGTTATCGATGAATATCGACTTTACAAATATATTAATCAGATTTTCCACGATTCAGCAGTTTAGTTTTTTTCAATAAGCCTCTTGTTCCTGCTTCTCTGGACCCAGATAATGATGCCTACAGTTATCAGGGCCATGGGTGGCAGTATCATAAATCCATTATCCTCATATCCTATGTTGTAAATACCTATCTTTTCCATTATTGGTAAGCCTAATACCGTACCTGTTCCAAATAGCTCACGGAAAAATCCGACAATAATCAGTATTAATCCATATCCGGCAGCATTTCCCAGACCATCCAGAAATGATGGCCAGGGCCTGTTTGCCAGTGCGAATGCCTCGAGGCGTCCCATTATAATACAGTTCGTAATAATGAGTCCGACGAATACCGATAACTGTTTACTTACTTCAAATGCATATGCTTTCAATACCTGGTCGACCAAGATCACCATCATAGCGATAACAACCAACTGGAATATAATCCTGATACGAGGTGGTACCATCTTCCTGAAAAGTGATACTATCACGTTCGATACGGAAAGCACTACCATCACTGAAATTGCCATAACAAATGCAGGCTTCAGCTTTGCAGTTACAGCAAGCGCCGAACAAATGCCAAGCACCTGGACAGTGATCGGATTATCATCTCCAAGGGGATTTGTCAGCAACTTTAAATTTTTCGATGAGAACAGGGGTTCTCTTTCTTCATTTTTGCTCATATCTTACTTACTGTTATTTTTCAAATAGTCAACATATTTAATGAGGCAGTCATAGATCATCTTCTCCAGTGCTTTACTGGTTATTGTGCCCCCTGAAATTGCATCCACCGCATGAGTATCACCAGTATCTGCCCCACCCTTCCGGACAATGATGCCTGTAAAATTATTACCATCAAAGATCAGCTTATCTTTAAACTGGTCCTCAAACCATGTCTCATTAATCTCGGCGCCAAGACCCGGAGTTTCAGACTTGTGGTCAAAGGTGGCCCCGTTCACTGTTGCCAGGTCATCTTTCAGGGAGATATAGCCGTAAATCGGGCCCCATAAACCTTTTCCCTCAAGTGGTATAATAAAGCCTGTTGTCCCATCATCCATGGTAGCCATAAATACCGGCAAGAATTGTTCTTCCAGCGGTTTCCGCTGCTCCTTTTTCATCTCTACATCAAAAGCTTTTACATCCTCTAATAATTCTGAGGATGAATTCAGGACAAAGCTGGTGGTCACATATTTGTCAAAGAGCTCTTCTGCATCATTCTTGGTTGCCATAACACCTACTGATGCAAGTATATTTCTTTTCTTCTCAATCTCGGCATTACGTTCCTGCTTGGGTTGAAGAAACATTGCTGCAGAAGAGAGGACAAATGCAACAATAGCAACCATTATTGTTGCAAACATGAATATATATCTGTTACTGAATTGTTTCATTGCAATAAGTTTTAGCTGCTTTTAGCACGTTTTAACCTTCTTCTGATGTTCGCCTCAACAATATAGTGGTCAATCAGCGGGGCAAATACATTCATAAACAGGATCGCCAGCATCATGCCTTCCGGGAAAGCCGGGTTCAGAACCCTGATCAGAATTGCCAGTATCCCTATCAGAAGCCCGTATATCCACTTCCCGGTTTCAGTCTGGGTTCCTGTAACAGGATCCGTTGCCATAAATACGGCGCCAAAGGCAAATCCGCCCATTACCAGATGATAATGTGCCGGAAGTGCGAGATAGGGATTAACCGGGAAAGCGTTCAGAAGCAATCCCATTCCATATCCTCCGAGGAATACACTAACAATAATTTTCCAGCTGCCAATCCCTGTAAAAATCAGTATGGCTGCTCCAATCAAAATTGCCAGGGTTGAAGTTTCACCAACTGAGCCGGGTATAGTCCCTATGAACATTCCCATCACAGATGGCATGCTATCTATTTCATGAGCAGCCGCCTGAGCCAGTGGTGTTGCGCCGGAGAACCCATCAACAATTCCTTCACCATTAACCAGCCCTTCAATCCACACGGAATCGCCAGACATCCAACCCGGATAGCTGAAAAACAGGAAGGCTCTTGCAGTAAGTGCCGGGTTGAGGATATTCATCCCTGTTCCTCCAAAGACCTCCTTCCCGATGATAACTGCAAATACAATGGCAATTACAAGCTGCCAGAGCGGCACGTCAATTGGAACTATCAGGGGTATCAGCAATCCGGTTACAAAATATCCCTCGTTTACCTCATGATGCCTTATCTGGGCAAAGATTATCTCTATTCCCAGACCTACAACATAGCTCACAACCAGCAATGGTAACAGCTTGAGGAATCCAAACCAGATTAACTGCCGGAAACCGACCTCCTCGCCTATTGAGAGGTAATGCTGTAATCCAATATTATAGATTCCGAACAGGAGAGCAGGGATCAATGCGATCCATACTACGATCATAACTCTTTTCATATCCGCTCCATCCCTTATATGCGAGCCCTTTTGTGTGACTGTATCAGGTACAAAGACAAGGGCCTCCACCGCATCAAAGAAGGAGTGGAACATATATAGTCTACCCCCCTTTTCAAAATGGGGTTTGATCTTATCAACTTGTTTTCTTAATGATTTCATTATTAAGATAATACTTTAATTACTAACTCATCTCCTTAACCATCAGATCGAGGCCTTTTCGAACTATCGACTGTATCTCTATCTTGGATGAACATATAAATTCGCAGAGGGCAAAGTCCTCTTCCGCAATTTCATAAATCCCCAGTTTTTCCATCAGGTCGATATCCTCAACAAGTATAGCCTTCAGCAACTGCATCGGGTAAATATCCATTGGCAAAACCCTTTCATACTCACCGGTCACTACGAATGCTCTTTGTCCTCCATGAAGATTAGTATCGAATTTAAACTGTTTACCCGGGAGCATCCAGCTAACGAATGACCTTGAGTAACTGTACTTTTTAAATCCTGGTGATATCCAGCCAAAAAACTCATGGTAATTGCCTTCAGGTATTACGCATATACTTGAATCATAATATCCAAGGAATCCGTCAGAGGCAATCTTTTGTCCGGTCAGGACATTACCACTAATATACCTGTTGTTGGTGCCATTGATATTATCCCTAACTATTGAGGTAATACAAGCTCCGGTCCTTGTCCTGTAATATCTCGGCTTCCTTACCTCAGAACCTGACAGGGCAATGATCTTTTCAGGAGAGTAGATGCCATCGTTAAACAAGCGGCCAATAGCAACAACATCCTGGAGATTCACATACCATACCGCTTCTCCCTTGTTAACCGGATCGATATGATGGATTTGTATGCCAACGTTTCCCGCAGGGTGTGGGCCCGAAAACGTATGAATTTCCACCCCTTTAGAGCTCTTTAATACCGGGGATGTTGTGTTCTTTGACAGACTGAGATGCACGGAGCCGTCAGTCAGCTTTCCAAGTATTGCCAATCCTGTATTGAAGTGCTTTACCGGCAGATGGTCTATAATAAAATCGAGATCGAGTCCATGAGGTGATGTGTCAAATCCGCTTACAAATACAGCTTTAGGTGTTTCGGTCATATCAGCAACAATATGATAGGGACGCTGCCTGATTGCCGGCCAGAGTCCTGACTGCAGCAATTTCTCCTTCACACCATCCCTGTCAACTCCTGTGGGATCTGCCTTGCCAAATTGTTCAAAATCATCTCCCTTTGCTTCAATCACAACCTCAAGTATCTTCCTCCTCTCTCCCCTGACCACATCATGAACAACACCACTTACCGGAGATGCATACTTTATCTCCGGCCTGTACTTATCAAAGAATAGTGATGAGCCAGCTTTCACAGGGTCTCCAGGTTTTATGCACAACTTTGGTACAAGCCCGGGAAAGTCGACAGGTTTTATTGCGTACCTCCCGGGTCTTTCTTCCGGAATCAGAATTTTATCAGCCTTTCCTAAAATTCTGATATTCAGCCCTTTCTTTAACTTGATTTGTTTAGACATACAGAATAATTATTATTTATGAAATTCTCCTAAAATTAGTGGTATGTTAATCCCTTAACAGTTATTGTGACAAATATCATAAATTTAGATTAAGTGGCAAATTTAATAATTATGAAGTAATGTCATAGATGCTTTAGAACACAACCAAAATCAATAAAAATGGCAGAAATCGAATGAAGAGTTTTAACCTTCGCCGGTAGTATAAGATCCGATTGTTTATTTAAGTCTTTCAAAACCCGGATCAGTCCAATCAACGGTATCAGTACACCTGGAAAGCCAGATAACAAGGTTGCTGAAATGATCTACAAGGCTGGCCATATTGTCAAAATCGAACAGGTCAACTTCATCGCCAGGTGAGTGTATGTAGTCAGCAAAGGTGGTCGTGGCAAAGGTTCCGCATGGTATACCATGCATTACACCGTCAACCTCTTTTACCCTGGCAAAGCTCAGGTTATCAGACATAAAGAATAACCTGTCTTCCAAAGCGATAGTATCAATAAGCCGGTATGAGGTTTTGCTATTGAATTGGTGAATAATATCGTCAAGGTTGGAGTTTGAACAACCTGCCATATAAAAATTATCCCTACCCAGATACTCCGAGTGACCTGTCATCTCGAAGTTCAGATTTGCGTATATTTTGTCGAGTGATATCGGGGAATTCTGAACGAAATAGCGTGATCCTCTCAGTCCAATCTCCTCCCCGCTAAACGCTGCAAAGATGATAGTCCTGCCTGGCTTAAGCTGCTTTTCCTTTATCGTCTTTGCTATACCTAGTAACGTGCAGGTGCCGGCTGCATTATCGTCGGCACCATTATAAATTGAATCTCCCTCAACTGCACCTCTTATCCCTATATGATCGAAGTGTGCAGTGAGTATTATATATTCATTCTTAAGCTCTGGATCAGTTCCCTCTATCGCAGCAACAACATTCTTCTCGCTAACAGATCCGCCTCTTGCTGAAGCCTGGTATGGATACAGGTAGCCTTCCCGACCTTGTAACGGTAAGGTCTCATATTCATTGAATTTCCCGGATATCCATACGGCTGCCTCCTCCATTTCAGTTGAACCATTTCTTCTTCCTTTCATATTATCAGAAGCGAGATATAAAACCCATTCCCTTAATTCAGAGGGTAAAACTGCATAACTATTTTCCTGAGGTGACCAGACACTTCCTGAAAACGAGAGCGATATCAGTACAAAAGTGATTGGAAGAAGGTATTTCATAACAATTAGATTAGGTTCAAAAATAATTTTACGGAAATGGTGGTGACCGGTTTAGTCATCCATGAACCAGAGAATGTAACCACAATTTTCACAAATATAGTTTTGTGCTGTCCGGTTGGCCCATTCAAGGCCGAGGAAAGTCAGTCCGGGTGTATTCATTAAAGTCTCCCTGGTAAGGAATCGTGAATGTGAGCAGACCGGACAGGTTAGCCTGACACCTTTGATTGTATATTCTTCAGGATCTTTTGAATGTGTCATAAGCAGGTTGTTTTATTTTTTAGTTCAGCTCAATAAGTAATGCCAATGATATATTCACGACTTCCCTGCAATAGTAAAAGCTACAATTTTCCACACGGTCATCCAGAGTGTGATAGTAAGGATCACTGTCGTAAACATGAAAAAAAATTGCCGGGAAGCCATTTGCTGCAAAAGGATAGCTGTCGCTTCTCGTATTCACTCCATTGTCGGTCATGCTTTTCAAGATGGTAAATTTATCACATAACTCGTAAGCCTTATCGCACAGTTCGATGGAATTATCATAATGCATAATATTTATATGCCAGTCTGAAGCCACTTCAGCTGTTTCATATGCAATCATGTCATTATTGATCATCATCTTTATTTTCCATCCGAGGCTGTCGGCTTTATGAGCATAATCCCATGAACCATAGAGTCCCAGCTCCTCTGCGGCGAATGCCACGAATTCTATGGTACAATCCGGAGCGAATGCATGTTTCTTCAGGACTCTGGCAATTTCGAGAGCTGCCGCCACACCGCTGGCATTATCATTTGCTCCCGGTGCGGCAGTAAAGGGATTACCTGCCCCAAGGATATCATCATAATGGGCCCCAACCACACAAATCGAATCCGGGTGTTCAGTACCCCTTAATGTGGCAATGACATTATACTGCCAGAGGTTATATTCAACATCCTGCCATGTCCGTTTCATCAGAAAAGAATCAAGTCTTGTTTCATGGTATCCGAATTCATTGAACCGGTTCCGGATCATTGCAGCAACATACCTCCTGTTTTCAGCCAGAGCAAACCGCGTACCCATGTCCTGCATCCAGGTTACATATGACCTGAGGCTATCAGCTCTTATCTCTTCCGTAAGGGTGAAGGTGAGTTCCTCTTTCTGCCTGCGATAATCGTCCTCTTTTGTACAACCTGCCTCCAGAAGGCAAATGAGAACGACCGGTAATAGTACGTACAGGCGGTGTGAAAAACTATTACTGCCAAAACCATTCATCCATTTCGTCATCCGTATTCATATAATAATGAATCAAGAAACATGTTTTCCGCAAAATAAATTTAATCAAAAATACGGACCTGGCCCAATCTGTTTAGCCGAATTAATTATTTTTACTGACTATCTTAACATAATTACTAAATAATACTTCATCACTCACGTTAATATATATCGGGATTAACGAAATATTAATGACCAGAATATTCCTGTCAATATCGTTTATTATCACAACCGGCATATTTTCAAGTATATGCGGACAGCAGATAACCCGTGAAATGATATCGGATGCAAATGTAAAATCCGTTAAACTTCACCGTGCCGAATGGAATCTCTCCTACCCTGTTATCAAACTCGGGTCAGATGATGAGATGGTTCTTCATTTTGATATACTGGATGATGAGGTTGAAACATATTATTACACTTTTATTCACTGTGACAAGGACTGGAATGTTTCGGACATATACCAGACTGATTATCTCGACGGATTCGCTGAAAATCCGGTAGATAACTGGGCATTATCATTCAATACCACAGTTAATTATGTCCATTATTGGATAAGATTTCCAAATCAAAATATAAACTTCAGATACTCAGGTAATTATATAATAAAGATATTCCCTTTTGGAGAGGCAGATAAACCAATCATCGTTAAGAGGTTTATGGTAAGTGAAAAGAGGGCCAACATTGAAGTTCAGCCTCAGAGACCAAAGCTAACCGAGTTTTATGACACCCACCAGCAGGTCGATCTCAGCGTAAAGTATCCGGGGATGGACATCAGGGATCCCTTCAGAACAATGTTTGTTTCGATCCTTCAGAACGGAAGGTGGGAGAATGCACGACAAAACCTAAAGGCAGACTTCATTGGTAATAATGAATTGATCATTAACGATCTGTCGGGAAAGAATATATTTGAGGGATTAAGTGAATTCAGGTACTTCGACATAAAAAGCCTCAGGTATCAGACTGAGTATATCAGAAGTATCGATTACCGGCTTGGTTCCTATCATGTTTATCTCCTTCCATCCGATAACAGATCATACAGGCAGTATTTTTACTGGCAGGATCAGAACGGCAAATATTACACGGCCGTCCAGGAGGGACGCGACAATGAAACAGAATCGGATTACGTGTATGTTTATTTTACCCTTCCCGCAGATTTCCCGGTAAGAGAGGGCGAAGTGTATATCTACGGCGATCTTACCGGCTGGATGTTGAGCAGTGATAACCGCATGACCTATAATTATGAGGATCATGCCTATGAATGTACCCTGCTCTTAAAGCAGGGCTGGTACAATTACCTTTATGCTGTTGCCGGGAAGGACAGTCGCATCAGCTTTGAGCAATTCGAAGGAAACCACTTTGAAACAGAGAACGATTACCTTATTCTGGTTTATCTCCGTGAGCCGATGGAGAGATATGACAGATTAATAGGGAATGTTGTATCAAATACACTCAACAAATAGCAGTATCAGTGTTTTAAATGCACATCCACACCATATTGCATATATATGGAATGTTGAAGAGTCTTCAGTATCTCACTCATATATTCTGTTACCGCCTTAACTGATCCGGGAAGAGTATACACGAGACTTTTGCCCATAATACCTGCCACTGATCTGCTGAGAAGAGCATTTGGTTTTTCCATTCCATATTTTACCCGGATTAGCTCCATAATGCCAGGTATCTCTATTTCGATCAATTCCTTAACAACACCTACCGTTATATCATTTGGGCCGATTCCGGTTCCTCCTGTAGTAATAAGAATATTATACTCCCTTGACGATTCATTTATCAAATACCGTAGTTTGCTGACATCATCAGGGATGATTACCACCTCCGATTCCAGGCTCCATCCTATCTCCTTGAAATAGTTATCGATCATCTCTTTGACTTTAGGACCACTGAGATCATCATAATCACCTGCTGCAGCCCTGTCGCTGAGAGTGATTATCAGTGCTTTATATCTTTCAGGTAATGTCATGTCTGGTCTTTTCAGTTAGTTCAATATTGTCAATAATCATTTCCTTGTCAACCGCCTTACACATATCATAAACAGTCAGGAGAGCAACGCTTACTGCAGTCAGCGCTTCCATTTCCACACCGGTTTTGCCGGTACTGGAGACCAGACTTTCAACATATACCCCTGATTTATCAGGTTTTACCTTCACCTCAACTCTGTCAAGGACAATGTTGTGGCAGAGAGGTATCAGGTCAGAGGTATTTTTCGCAGCCTGTATTCCAGCCAGCTGGGCAACGGTAAGCACATCACCCTTCTTCAATTCGTTACCCACGATCAGTGCGATAGTCGCACTATTAAGAGTGATATGACCCTTTGCCCTTGCGATTCTTTTCTGGTCATCCTTACCTCCGACATCCACCATACGTGCTTTACCTTCCTTGTCGGTATGCGTCAGTTCTTTCATAATTCATTTTTCTTCACACCCAATTCCCAATTATCCTCCTAAATTATAAAATTGTCCTGTATTATTATATGATCCGCATACAGGTTTATTTTCAAGTGCCCGAATCAAAGCAATCTCCGGACCCAATTCCCTGACAGAGAATTCAATATCGCTGAAAAGGCATGGTTTTACCTTACCATCGGCCGTTAATCGGAGTCTGTTACATGAGGAGCAATTGCCTCCATCACCTCCCTCCACAATACCAAATTTCCCTCTTGCCAGGTCCATCTGGCGGATATATCTTACCTCGAGGCCTTTCATCACACCATATTCAGTAACAGCAATGGCATCGGGCTCTCGCGATGATTCCTTTACGACACAGTTTATCTTAATTGGGGTCAGCCCGGCTTTGATTGCTGCCTCTATACCATCAAGAGCCTCCTGAAGATCACCGCCTCTGGATATCCAGCGAAACTTTTCCGGATCGACTGTATCGAGACTTATGTTAATCCTCTGAAGACCTGCTCTGGCAAGATGCTTGGCAAACTTTGAGAGTAGCGTCCCGTTGGTTGTCATCGACAGGTCCTTAATCCCATCAATGGATGAGATCATCCGCACCAGATCGACAATGCCCTTTCTAACAAGCGGTTCTCCTCCTGTAATCCGGACCTTTTCAATACCCCTGCTTACGGCAAATTTTGTAAAATCCACAATTTCATCATAACTCAGGATTGATTCATGACGAACAAGCTTCACTCCCTTTTCAGGCATACAGTACCTGCACCTCAGGTTGCACCTGTCAGTAACTGAAATCCTGAGATAGTTTATTCTCCTGTTAAATTTGTCGTACATCCATCCTAGCTCCTTTTTTTATTAATATTATATCAGCTGGTACAGCTATTAATCCATCGGCTTCCGGCAGGGCGTTAATATGTGCTGAACCATGATACTCAACCGGTTTGATTCCTGCTTCAGTTATTCTGACAGGCACCCATCCCATTCTTCCAGCTCTTTTTCTGGTATAGTCGACTGCCATTGGCAGCCGAATGACCTCCGGTGTCCATGCAGATCTCATCGACCTCTGGATTAGCGGCCTTACCATCAGTTCAAATTGCACAAAAGAGGAGACCGGATTTCCCGGAAGGCCGAAAACCAGAGCATCTTTATGGACGCCAAATGTTGTTGGTTTTCCTGGCTGTACTGCAATGCTATCGAATATAATTTTTACTCCCGCCCTGTCAAACACCTTTGTCACAAAATCATAGTCGCCCATTGATACACCTCCTGTAAGAAGTACAAGATCGCATTCACCAATTGCCCCCGAGACTATTTCAAGTGTAGCCTCTTCATTATCTATTGCTATTCCATAGTAAACGGCATTTGCTCCTGCCCTTATTACCTGCGCTATCAACTGGTAAGCATTGCTATTGCGTATCTGCGAGGGAGCCGGTTTCTCATCAGGTTCCACAAGCTCATCCCCTGTGCTGATAACAGCAACTTTCAGCTTCCTGCTTACCTCCACCCTGGTAGCGCCAACTGTTGCCATTACTGCTATATCCTGGGGCTTGATAATCCTTCCTGCGGTAAGCACAATTTCTCCGGCTTTTATGTCTTCTCCTTTTTTTGCAATATTGTCCTTTCCCGGTTTACCGGCAAATTTTACCTTACCGCTTTCTTCTATTGCATCCTCAACCATGAAAACCCAGTCAGCACCCTCAGGAATTGCTGCCCCGGTCATAATCCTGGCACACTCACCTTCCCCAACCACTCTTTGTGCAACAACACCAGCCTTCAATACCTCATTTATAATAAGCTCTTTACTGAGGTCTTCCTTGCGGCAGGCGAAGCCATCCACTGCTGTTTTGTTGAATGGGGGCATATCCATATCACTCTTTACATCCTCTGCCAGAACTCTTCCAAGTGAATCAAGGAAGCCAATTATTTCACTTCCAATACTTATAATATGTTGATTTACAATTTCCTCTGCTCTCTCAAACGATATCATGCCAATATATTTTACTAAATTACCTGAAGGTCTGCCGAAGTGAAACACAAAAATAGTGTTTGTCCTGGATCGGTATTATATCCCATTTTTATTTTTTCTGTTATGGCAACATGAAAAATTTCGCCGGCATCAGCATACAGCTCGAATCCTGATTCAGTCCTGTATATCTCATTAACGGTAGCCCTGACGCAATTGTCATAAGAATTGTTCTTCTCACGAGTGATTTCTATTCTGTCGCTTTTAAGCATAACTATACCATTTTCGTTGTAATCACCGTCCGGAAGAACGAATGACATCTTATTGGATTTTCCTAATATCCGGCTGTTCTCCCGGATAATATCAACCTTGAAGAAGTTCTGAATACCAGCGAAACGCGCAACAAATCTGTTTGCGGGTTTTGCAAACACTTCTACCGGGTGACCAATCTGTATAATCCTTCCATTGTGGATAACTCCCACCCTGTGAGCCAGTCTTATTGATTCCCTGTGATCGTGAGTCACATGCAGGATTGTCATACCACTCTGGTTGATTTTTCTCAGGAGTCGTCTGATATCATCCCTGAGTGGTGTGTCGATAGATGACATTGGTTCATCGAGGAGTATAATATCAGGTGATGTAACAAGGGTGCGGGCTACAGCCACTCTTTGCTTTTCGCCACCTGACAGAACATCAGGTTTGCGGTCAAGGAGGTGTTTTACATTCAGGTTATCCGATATTTCACCTACCTTTTTAACGATTTTCCCACTTTTCATCTTCTTCATCTTAAGAGGGTAGGAAATATTGTCGAATACCGTCAGATGCGGAAACAAGGCGAAGTCTTGAAAAACGAGACCTACCTTTCTCTCCTGGATATTCTCACGGGTAATATCTCTTCCGTTAAGTATTATTTCTCCCCTGTCGGGTTTTCTGAGTCCTGAAATTATTTCCAGAAGCTGCGATTTTCCAGCTCCCGATCTTCCAAGAAGGATGAAGTACTCTCCCTTCTGAATCTGAATGGATATCTCTTTCAGTTCAAAATCCCCATAATTCTTTGATATATTCCTTAGTTCGAGCATCAGATATCCTCCTCCCGTAAAGGTGAAACTCTTTTCCATCCTCCATTTACTGATATCATCCTGAGAATGATAAAGACCATAAGGGCAACTGCCAGAAAGAGAACCGCTGCGGGTCTTGCATAGGAAAGCCCAAACTGGTTAAATCTTTCATATATAAGAACCGGGACTGTCATAGGGTAGTAGGCAATAATAACTATCGCACCGAATTCACTCATACCTCTTGCAAACATCATGACGAATCCGGAAGCAATACTCCTCCATGACAGGGGTACAGAAACAGTGAAGAACATTCTGAATGATGATGCACCAAGGTTAAGAGCAGCTTTTTCAAGACGCTCCGGTACAGCAGCAAACCCGTCTCTTGAGGAGTTAATTAGAAAAGACAGGCTTACGAATGCCATTGCCAGAGCTATTCCAACCGGATTCCCAACCAGGTTAAGGCCTATTCCCGATGCAATCTTACCCATCAATCCATCCCGGGAAATAAAACCCAACAGGGCAATACCGGCTGCAGTATGGGGAAGAACTATAGGCAGATCAATCAGCCCCTGAACAATCCGTTTTCCGGGGAAACTGTTCCTCGCAAGTAACCAGCCCAGCGGGATCGCACCCAGTGAGAAGAAAAGAGTTGCAAGAAATGCAACTCCCAGGGTTAGCCAAACACTTTTCCGTACATCGCGGTCGATCACAGTTTCAAAAAGTTCAGTACCTGAAGTTTTCAGTATCATTCCTGCAAGTGGCGCCAGAATAAAGAGCAGCACCAAAGATGACAGTATCAAAAGGACCCAGTGAAACGGACTTTTAAATTGCATAAACAAATAATTACTCTTCCGAACAAACGGATCTTAGCATTTCAGGAAGCAGATCCAGCTTCGCGGTTTCAGGCGGACTGATAAGCTTCTGCCCGTTAGATTCTATTATACTCATCCCTGCACCCCCGAGCATAAATTTCAAAAAATCAATTGCCTGCTCCCTGTTAGGTGCATCTTTGAGAAGTGTTACACCATAGACCATTGTACTTCCGGTTAAAGTCATTTTCTCTCCGGGAGATTTACCCAAAATATCAACAGATACACTTTGATAGAGGTTTTCCATTCCCGGTTCAGAAAGGTTGATTTCATCAGGCAGATCAATATATTTGAGGTTATGCTGCTGCGACACCGACTTATACAGAAAGATATAATCCACTGCATTGGTTTCGAGCAATGCAAGGAGTTCTACTCCCTTTGGCCTGATCATGTTCCTGTTCTTCGCAACTAACTCATCGCTAATACCCGGTTTATTGTAAAATTTCTCGGCAAGTTTACAAGTCATAACAGTTCGATAACCGCAAGGATCGGAATCGGGATCAGACCGTCCGTATATTGCCTCATCATCAAGTAACATATTATACCAGTTATCCCGGGTAATCTCTCCTGCCCCGAATGATTTATCGTTGAATGCAATTACCATTGAATTTGAGGCAAACTTTATATTCCAGGAGGTATAATCAGGAATAAGCATCTCGTCGATCACCCTGAAATCAGCAGAAGCCATTATATCACACGGTTTTTTCAGGTCAGTTATCTTACGGGCACAGGCCACACTTCCATCTGCTTCGAGCTGGATATTGATGCCAGGGTTTTCTTCTTCATATTTTTCGGTCATTTCTTTAAGAGGTACTGAAAGGCTGCCGGCGTGAAAAATAATTACTTTCTCTTTTCTGCCTGATTCATTTGTTGAGTCAGTACAAGCCGCCATCATCAAAATTAATAGTATACATGCACCTGTTGTAAGTCTTCTAGTCATTTTTCCTGTTTATTTTTCTGAAGAATTTTCTTGTTATCTCGTTTATTGACATGTCGAACTGAGCCGTCAATTCCTTGTATCCATCTATAAGTTCCCTTCCCTCCTCCGACAGATATGTCATTCCGCCATCCGATCCTCCTCTCTGCTTTATCACCAGTGCAAATCCCAATCGTTCTTCAACCCTGTATAGTATACCCCAGGCCTTCCTGTAACTCATATTCATTTCTTTTGCAGCAGCTACGATTGAATTATTCCTGTCGATCTGAATAAGGAGGTTGAAACCTTCATTATCGAAGATCTTATTACCTTCCATATCCTCAAGATTCAAATAATACCTGAGGAATATGTTATAATATTTTGAACCCCTGGAACCAGCCATCTTTTAAAGTTAATAAAGTTAAAACAGTTGATAGGTGTGTATCAAAAGTCATATGATAATTGTTTTTGCATTACACTTCAATCTATAAATAGCTATTTATTAATATGTTGAGATTTTGTGATCGACTTTTAGAACATAAAAACTGACTAATTTTTATGTTTTGATACACCCCCGAAGAGTTTAAGTGCCCGCTCTATTTGTAAACGCACTTATATGAGATCTGCTCCTCTGCCTTTACCCTGAACTTCGAGTCTTTTGAAACAACGAACATCTCAAATGGCTTATATTCCTTCCATTCATTTTCGCCAGGAAGCCGGACAGTCAGTTTGCCAGATATGACAGTCATCTGTTCCACCGTGGATGTTTCAAATTCATATTCCCCCGGAGCCATTACACCGCATGTTACCCGACCCTCTTCATTTTCAAAGGCAAGGGATTTTACCTTACCTTCAAAGTATTCGTTTACATTAAACATAGTTTGTGAATTTTATTATTGATAATAAATAATTATGATAACTATATGTACCTGAAGGCAAATTTACATCTTTTGCATATCGTCTCCACAAAAACATTCGTATTTAAACTCCAGAAAAAACTTAGCTGAATGTATAATCAAAAGTTATAGGAGACTTCAAACCTGATGAATCTTCCGAAGTTTATAGTTCCATCATCAACCAGTGCAACCTTATCAAAAATGTTTTCTATGTCCATTTTCATTCCAATTTTCCCCACCGACCGCCATAACCTGAGGCCGACAGTAGAGTACGGATTGATTTCAACTGTATTCAGATCATCTGCATAGTGACTGCCTGTATAGTTGAATGTCAGACCTGCATTGACAATCCTGGTCCGCCAGCCCAATCCTGCTGCGAATTGATTCTTTGGCACATATGTCAGGCACATCCCTGTAATATCTTCACCCTGGGTACTGTAAAGCGGATCAAATTCCGTAATTACTGATTCATTGTAATTATAATTTGCATAAACAGATAAGTTTGCCAGGATATCAAGGTTCATTTTAAATTCGAAACCCTTAATCTCAACTTCACCAATATTTTCAACGTACCTTACAGGCCTCATCCTCGACCCCTGCTGGATACTGTCGCCGGTGCTGACATAATACATGAAATCCTTACCCCTTGAATAATACAACGAAGGTGAAAGGGTCAGTTTTGCTATATGGAGATCAGCGCCGAGCTCGTATGAATTAATTCTTTCAGGCTCAAGTAAGGGATTTGCCTTTTTAAATCCTCCCCTGACGAATCCTGAACGGCACAGGTCATCAAGTACGGATGGCCTGAAACCATTGGAGTAAGTAGCATATATCCTGATATCAGGGGTTATCCTGTACTGAACCGATAACCTGGGACTCAAGGCATTCCATATATTTTCTTCCTGGTTGCGATCCTCAAGATCCTGTAGAATACTGGTTGCTGATGTAGCATTCTCGATATAGTAAGCGCCGTCATAGTATTTTGCATGATCAAGGCGGACTCCGGCTAACATTACAAGCCTTTCATCAAATGCCATTATTTCTTCCTGGATGAAAAGTGCAAAACTATTGATTTTCCCCCTGTTGTGGACCATGTCAGACACCAACTGGTAATCGTCTACGGCATTCACACTTCCCTGTTTCATATCAAACCCGGCAGTAAGGGTCGACATATTTCCTGCAGGGAGTGATGTGTGAAATTGTAACCCCATATCCTGCCTGTCGGATACAACTGTATAATATTTTGACTCACTGTCACTATCATTCACCTTGCGGTAATCTTCATCTCTGAACCATGCACTGGTTCGTACCTGGGCTTTACCAACGGTTCCGTTATACGATATACTTGCGGAATAGGAATCGTGATCATTACTACTACCTTCCGGGTCATAATACCTGAAGCCTGTCCCTCTTTCATCATTATAGTAGCTTACGGCTATCTCTATCCTGCTATCAGGATTTATTATATATCCCGATTTCAGGTCTATTCCATATTCCTCCATATCGTTGTTAACAGTTGTACTTGCCGTGTCTGGTTCAGGAAGATAGTTCCCATCTTCCTCCTCCAGTGCCAGGTTGATATATCCATCGCTCTGCCTGTAATAACCATTGAGTGAATAATATACTCCTTTCTCTTTCTCCCCTGCATTTGTACCGGCAACATTAAAGCGCCCCCCACAGGTATTAAGCGAACCATACTCTGCTTTAAGAAATCCCTGTATCCTGTTCTGCGGCATCCTGGAAATAATATTGATAACCCCGCCCAGGGCATTACCACCATAAAGTGATGAACCTGGACCTTTGGTTATTTCAACCCTCTCTATCTGCCCGGGCTGAAATATATTCCAGTGTACTGATCCGCCGTCGGCTTTATTAACAGGTACTCCATCAAGCAGTACTAATACCCTCGCCTGGTTTACACCACTCATCCCACGCATCACTATATTATTCCTGTGGGAGATAAATCCGCCGGGATTAAATACCCCGACACCGGGCACCTGCTTCAGGTATCCTGTGACATCAATTGCCGGAGTTTCTGCAAAAGTTTTTGAACTCACCAACTCAAGACGAAGCGGAACATCTTCGAGTTTTCTCTCGGTCCTTGTGCCGGTAACGACTATCTCATCAGCGGTAATAATTGCCGGGATCAGGTCAAATGTTAATCTGTATGTACGGGCTGAACTAACCACCAGTGATTTGGTCATGCCATGGTAGCCAACAAATGAGACAACCACTTCGTGCTCCCCGGTGGTGACATTATCGAAAGTAAAGCGGCCTGATGCATCTGTGCTTGTTCCTGTTCCAGATGGCATAAGCTGCACTGTAGCCCCCGGGAGGGTAATCCCTGTTGTACCATCTGTTATTATACCAAGAATCACCTGTGCTTCCAGCACACCCACAGATGCTATGAATGCAACAAAAAGACAAATTTTCTTCATTTTAAGTTAAGTTTAATAGTTATGTAAATATTTGCATATCGATTAGTATGGTTTTGCTCTTTCCTGCTTGATTTCCTGTATCTTATGTAGAGGTTCCGGCCTTAAGCTGAGCTGCTATTTTGTTGCGTCCAGGATATACCCGGTCATTGCCCCCTTAAGGTGCCTGTCGGCAAAGAAATCGGCTGCCGGAAAAATTGAATACCTTCCATCCTCAGATTCACCACGGTCCATCAGTAATACAGCCTCGAGGTCTGTTCTATTCATTATTTCAGACAATGAGTATAATACCCTGTACCCATCCTTTGCCCCGATCGCCAGTATACCCGTGTCCAGATCATCCGGGGTAATCACGGTCGACTTCTGCAGAACTTCTCCCAGTGATATCCCAGAGAATGTTGCGATATGACGCAGTCCCTTATGCAGGCCGAAGAAGACGGTCTGAAGGTTCAGAGAGGGTTCGCTGCCTGCAAAATCATTAACTTTAAAAGACTTATTCCCCCTGTTAAAAGTCAGCTCCGGTGCAAAAAGTGGTCTTGTACCCTTTTCACCCGGGAAGCTAACCGGGAACGAACGGATAGTAATTCTTGTTGGTCCTGATATATTTCTTACCGTCAGGAAATCGTTTGCCGAAATAAGCCGGTAGGTCGCTGGCACCTCCCACCTGTCGTCCGAGGCCGTAGGGAATACGGGTGTTACCCCCGTTGCCAGGATAATATCCTGCCCCCGTTTTGAGAAGAAGAGTTCACCCCAGCTGAAAACTGCCGATTCCCCCCTGCCATTTTCAACGACAACAAAAAGGTCAAGGCTCAGCCCAAACTCCGCCTTGTTCTTCTTATCCACAACCAGGTCTTTTACCAGGTCGGCAAGAGAATAGCCCGAATAGCGGAAAGCTCCATGGAATGAGGGCTCTTCACCCCTTTCTCCCGGCAGCAGTTCTTTTACATAGACTGTCCGAAGGTCGCATCCTTCAAAGGAGGCCTTACCAGGATTCAGTATCTCACCTCCCAGTTCGGGCATCGTCCCTGACAATTTTACTGCAGGCTGGTTATCAAAGTTATCATTATTGTAAACCGCCCTGATGTCAGGATCGGCCAGGTACTGTTTGAGGTATTCAGGTTTCAGGGTTGCTCCGCTCACAACATCAACAACCTGTGACACGCTGGTAATAACAGGTGCAAGTATGATCAGGACAATTAATATCTTCTTCATATCGAATAGTGAATTTGGTTTTCCAGGTTTGTTTTCAGAAAGCGAATATACATTTTTTGCATATCGGTACAAATGTTTTAGAACAAATAATCACGAACCAACTGATGGGATTGAAAATGAAACCAAGGATACAGTACGACAAATGATCAGCATTGAATAGTGTATTGAGGGTAACAGAGCTCATCCGGCGGTAGTTTGTCATCAGTCTTAAGCCGGATAAGCTAATAAAGTTGATAAAGTTGAAAAAGTTGAATAAGTTTAGAATTCATTGGATTCATTAAGCTTATGAGGTTACTTATTCTTATTATCAGCCTGTTAATAATATCTTGCCCTCTCAGGGCACAACAATTTGAACCAACCTGGGAATCGCTCGACTCACGTGAAATTCCAGACTGGTTTGAGGATGCCAAGTTTGGCATTTTTATTCACTGGGGTGTATATTCTGTTCCCGCCTACCGCCCACTCGAAGAAGGACGGTATAATTCTTATGCTGAGTGGTACTATGCGAGCGTCTACAAGAACGAAAAGACAGGAGGAAAGGCTTTTCATGACAAAAATTGGGGTGAGAATTTCGAATACCGGGATTTTGCCCCTATGTTTAAGGCAGAACTGTGGGATCCTGATCAATGGGCCGCTATTTTCAGGGATGCCGGGGCCAGATACGTTGTACTCACTTCAAAACATCACGATGGGTACTGTTTATGGCCGACAAATAGTCCATATAAGAAAAACTGGAACTCGATGGATATTGGTCCGCACAGGGATCTGGTGGGCGACCTTACCAAAGCTGTGAGGGAGGCAGGCCTTAAAATGGGTCTGTATTATTCAATCATTGAGTGGGAAAGCTCAAAGACGCATCGTACTGAATCAGGATATTATATTCCTCTTGATCATGTTGAGAAATATAAAATCCCGGAAAACGAATATGTAGACAATCATCTAATCCCACAGTTGAAAGAATTGGTTAATGATTACAGGCCTTCACTCATTTTCTCCGATGCAGGTGAGTGGGACGGCACTGCGGAGTATTGGAAAACCAAAGAATTTCTCGCATGGCTTTACAACGAATCACCAGTTAAAAATGAAGTCGTAGTAAACGACAGGTTTGCAAAAGAAATGCCAGGGAACCACGGAGATTATTATTCCAGTGAGTACCAGGACGCCAGCTTTTCCAAACCACATCCATGGGAAGAAAGCCGGGGTATTGGCAGCTCCTATGGTTTTAACAGGGCCGAAAATCTTGAGCATTATAATACTTCGGGAGAATTAATTATTGAACTGATAGATATAGTTAGCTGCGGAGGTAATCTTCTGCTTAATGTGGGTCCGACAGCAGATGGCAGGATACCTGTTATTATGCAGCAACGGCTGAAAGACATTGGCAACTGGCTAAGAGTTAATGGTGAAGCTGTTTATGGCTCCAGATCAATTAAAAAACAGAAACAGGAAGTAGCAAACCAGACTTTATATTTTACAAAAAAAGACAAGATCCTGTATCTCTTCTTTACAGACTGGTCAGCCGGGAGATTGGATATTGATCTGGAGGCAGGGACAATTGTCACGAATGTAAGTATCCTTGGATTGGAGAAGCCTGTAAAGTGGACTCAGGATAAAAGCAGGCTCATTATTGAACTACCTCAGGTTAATATTAATGAAGCACCCTGTATGTTTGCCTGGTCAGTAAAGATCGAATCATAATTTCAAAATGAATGTTCTAAAATTATTGTGAATACAACGTAGATATGTTTTCTTCTGTATGCAGATAGATTAAAGATTGAGAGGTCTAATATTTTTATCAGGTTAACTTGAAATATTGAAAAAAGAACTTGATAATATGAGCCCGGAGGAGCTGGGTCTGTTATTCCCGGTTGTAATAACGGAGTATAATCCCGGATGGCCCCTGTTATTCAAAAAGGAAAAAGAATCCCTGGAGGATGGGCCAGGTTCAGGGAATATAGTAAGCATTGAGCATATAGGCAGTACCGCAGTTCCCGGTCTTCCGGCAAAACCAGTAATTGATATCCTGATTGAAATAGATAGTTCAGACGATTCTATAAAGAATTATTTCAGGACGTTGGGGTATCACTTCATTCACCGGCCGGATAATCCACCTCCCCACATGATGTTTGTAAAAGGTTACACTATTCAGGGTTATAGCGGACAGGCCTATCATGTTCATGTCAGGTACAGGGGTGACTGGAATGAGATATATTTCCGTGATTACCTGACCAGGCATACCGAAACAGCAAGAGAATATGCTGACCTGAAGTACAAGCTGGCGAAAAAATATGTAAATGACAGGGAAGGATACACCAGGGACAAAACTAAGTTTGTCGAATACATAAATGCTCTGGCACGATCAGAATCACAAACTCAGACTTAGCTTAATTCATAAATACCATGATGGCCGATCCGGTTTGGTAGCTAAGCGCAGCTACTGCAGGCCACTCTCATAATGTAAGCTTACTGGTAATCTTTTACTACATCAATAACCTCCGGAAGATCCATACCGATCTCCTTAAGGAATTCAATTTTCGGAACACCGTTTCTGTTCCAACCCCTTCTCTTATAAACGGCATCAACAAGGCTCTGATATCTTTTTTCACGGTATTCCCTGGTTATCTTCATCTTCTCCTCAGTTGATTTGCCCTCGGGGTCGATCCCAATGATCTCTTTCATCTGTATATCATACCTGTCGGCCCGGGATTCATATTCCTCAACTGTAACAGGTCCGGCAGCCCTGTAAGGTTGCTGATCATACTCCCTGGTGCCGTATCCCCTTCGGAGGTTAAACACCCTCTGGAAATTGTACACCCTCTCAGAGTCTTTGATCAACCGGTGCTTATCGAATTCGCGCCCTGTAACAGCTTTGTATATAGTCACATAGTTATCAACATGTTCCGGCACCTTTGCCGGCTCATCGGTTTCCGCATTATTTTCAGGCTCCACATCATTCCATGGTAATTTGCACAATCCTACCAGTCCGAACCAGGTCCTGAACATCGGGAAATAGTGCAGTGCCTCCGCCTTATCCTCAAATGTCGGTATCTGGTTGTTGACCATATCCATGAATATCAGCCAGGCCTCATCGTGTTGTGGTCCCTTATTGGCCAGGGCGAATCCACCCTGCTGGGCAAGTGACTCTTTGGAAATGTATTCCGAATATTCCAGACCTTTGACTTCCATTCCAATATCATTAAGAAAGTCAGCATCACCCCATCCGTTATTTGCAAACATCTCCTTCATCTTACGGACACCCAGGCCTGCAGTCTTGCCAAAACCCTCCCCTCTTGAAAGTTGGTGTAGTAATTCCATTGCAGAATCAGCATTTCCGAATATCAGTTTCAGTCCGCCGGTACGCTCTTCATTAAGAATGCCATTCTCAAAGCACTCCATGATAAATGCAACAAGAGTTCCCCATGTTATGGTACATATTCCATAAGTATCGCAATAGAAATTTGCCTCGATAATATAATCAGGATCGAATATACCACAGTTTGATCCCAAACCTCCTGCATTCTCATATTCAGGGCCATCGACTGTTACCACCTGTCCCTGATAGGGACCGGTCTTAACGGTATAGCCATCGACAGCTTTTGAACATGACATATTACAGCCGATCCAGCAGCCGTCAGGCACTCCCTGGGTAAATCTTGCTTTCCATGCTGCCGAGTCGATTTTAAATATATCCGGGTGACTCCCGAACTTATAATTATTGGTTGGCAGCAGATCATGGTCGTCCATTATTTCCATCAGATGTGCTGTGCCAACTTCTTTCATTCTGGCCTGTTTATGGTCCAGCTCCCTCATTTCGAGGTTAAACCGTTTACCTCTTTCCATAATTGCCTCCAGATTGACAACATTGTTCAGGTTTCCTTTGACACCAGGACACTTGCAAACAAGAGCCCTAATCTTTTTATCACGGAAGACGGTACCTATACCCCCCCGGCCGGCCTGCTTCAAGCGGACAGTCTTCCGCTTTGGATCGTAAAAACTGAAATTCAGCATTCCTATCAATGAATGATCAGCGGCACTTCCTGCCGAAACAACTGAGACATTTTTCCGATCTCTTTCGTCATCAGCAAACATCTCAGTTAAATGCCCGGCCAGAAGATGGCTGTCAAATGCCGTTGTGGGAGCCTCAAAAATCTCAACTTTGTGGTTAACTCCATCAATGAATACAACTACATCATTTTTAGCCTTTCCCTGGATCTCCAGAGCATCAAATCCGGCAAATTTGAGGAAGGGACCAAAAAAACCCCCGACATTACTGTCAATAACCGAGTTGGTCTGTGGGGATATGGACACCACAAGTGATTTACCGGTTCCCGAATATTGAGTAATTCCTCCAATCGGCCCTGAAGAGATTATGATCTCATTGCCAGGATCATTCCATTGTGTTCCTGGTTCAGTTGCCTCCCAGAGTAGCTTCAGACCGTAGCCTTTGCCTCCGATAAATTTCTCCTTCATTTCAAGCGGAACATCCTTATCGGTTAGCTCTGCCGGTCCCAAATTAATATAAAGGATCTTATCGGTATAACCTTTATCCAATGGGGTCCAATTATAAGTCCACCTCTTCAGTAGTTTATACTTTGATTTATGTGCCTGAATATCCATGTCTTATTTTTTAAGTTTTTATTAGTCGGGTTGGTCCTGTTTTTTACCTTGACCGGTTAAAATTAGAGTTCAAATATAGACCATAAAATGACATATATCAATATGTTATATTTTGCATAACGATTGGTAGATTTTACTGTTTTATCTCTGGAAATGATATTATATTTGAATATTGACAGGGCTATTATGGAAGAACCCATCAGATATTTCCTGGCAACAGTAGGATTTAATCTTTCAGAGATTAAGGATTATATAATTGGAGAGAAGTATGCTGGTATAATGTTAAGGAATGGAAATATAGGAGTTTGTGCTATACTTGGCACCAAAGTGAGCGATGACCTGATGAAAGGCTCTGCGCCTGATCCGGAATCATCCTCCCACAGGATAATGCTCAACGCCTGGTTCAATGCAAAATGTAACTACAAAAGGGAATATAATGATATAACTGACATATTCGATGGGATCAACTTCCGCAGTCAGGGGAAGATAGTTATGGTTGGGTTTTTTGAAACCCTGTATGAAAAATTCCGGAAGGCCGGTATCGATCTATCAGTATTTGATATCCAGAAGAAGGATCCGGTCCTTCTGGGGAAGAGTAAGTTTGAATCGGAAATATCACATGCTGATACAGTCATTTTAACAGGTACAACAATTTTCAACAATACATTCTCAGACATTATTGCTCATACAAAGGAGGGCTGTGACATTTTCCTTCTTGGTCCGTCAAATATATTATCAGAAGAGATGTTCAGGTATCGTAATGTCAAGGTAGTGTTCGGGTCAGTGTTCGAACCTTTTGATCATTCTCTTTTCCTCAAAATAAGAGACGGGCATGGAACGGGAGGATTTCTTGCGAATCTTAAAAAAGTATATATTGCATCAGAAATAAACTGATATGAGATTCAGCCAGATAAAAGAGCATTTAAGTCATTTTACCGTGGGGATTGCAGGCTCAGGCGGTTTGGGATCAAATTGTGCCGCAGCCCTTGCAAGGACAGGGATAGGACACCTGGTAATATGCGACTTTGATACTCTTGAAATAGCCAATCTTAACAGGCAATATTATTTCAAGGACCAGGTCGGGATGAAGAAGGTGGAAGCTCTTAAGGAGAATCTTCAACGAATTAATCCGGAGACAAGAGTAACAATTCACGATATAAAACTGTATCCTGATAAGGTTATTGAACTATTCAGTGATTGTGAGATTATAGTTGAGGCATTTGACCTGGCTGAAATGAAACAGATGCTTGCAGAAACAGTGCTATCAGTATGGCCTGATAAGCCTTTAATAATTGGTTCAGGAATGGCAGGATGGGGCAACAATCAGACTATTCATGAACGAAAAATTGATGATGCCCTGTATGTTTGCGGCGATGAACTAAGTGAGGTCTCCGATGAACTTCCAACCCTGGCGCCAAGAGTGGGTATTGTTGCCAATATGCAGGCAAATATTGTTGTTGACCTATTAATTAAGAAATCGGCAATCAAGTGAAGATCACTTTAAATAACCGGCCGGAAGAATTTGAAGGTGATACCATTACAGTAGAGAAGATGCTGGAGATAAAGAAATTTTCTTTCATGATGCGTATTGTTAAGATAAACGGGAAGTTGATCAAGAGAGATGAATATGCAGATATTATTATCAGGGATGGTGACGAGGTTCAGATGTTCTACCTTATGAGTGGTGGTTGAAACTGTTTTTTTTATATCTTTGGATTACTGATTATTGATCCGGGTTTGTGTAATGAATGAATTTCTTACAAAGTTTTATCATAAGCTGCCTCCGTTTCTGAGGAATAAGTATATTCTTACTATTATCCTGTTTCTCATTTGGGTAATCCTTTTCGATAATAATAACCTCATCGATCGCTATCATGATCTGAAAAACCTTAAACAGCTCGAAAAGGACAAAGAGTACTATCTTAACAGGATAGAAGAAGATACCAGAAAGCTTAATGAGCTAAAAACCAGTGATGAAACCCTTGAAAAATTTGCCAGGGAGCAGTATCATATGAAAAAAGATGATGAGGATATCTACATCATAGTTACTGAAAAGGAGGAGAGAGTAAAAAAGAAGGACAGGAGATGATTCATCTTTCAAGCGCCCTGTAATATCCCAGCAGTGATTCAAGATCTGTGGCGGGGTTACCCAGACCGGTTTTATTCAACATTCCAGAGGCAGCATCAACTACTTCCACCCGATCATAATGGGCTTCGATATGAGCCCAGTTAAGGAACTTAACAATTTTGAACATATTGAACCAGCTATAAAATCTTTTACGGAAAGAAGGCAGTGATGATGTGTTTGCGTTAATTTCGGCGATTCTTGACGACCAGCCATCATTTTCAAGAAAAGTCCTTATTGATAATGGTAACCCTGTCAGGATCGCCTCACTATCTTCCCTTCCGGATCCATATAATTTATCAATAAGCCCGAATAGTTTCCTGGGTGCATCGAACGAACCAGGATTATAAGTTAGCAGGATATGATCTTCTGACTTAAGAATTTCACTCACCGAAGGGCCGGTACCGAAGGGAACCCTTTGAGACACCCGTGGCGATGGAAATACTGTTTCATCATTCAGATAGAAAAGACCTCCGGCAGGTATCAGTTTTTGTATAAAGTAGAAATCTTCACCACCCTGTCGGCGATTCATTCCACCTGCTTTCACATATGCCCCGGCTTTGACTGCTATTGTCGAACCAACCGTATGAAAAACCTCCGGGAAACCGGTATATTTCGTACCCTGGTAACAGTACCTCAGATGCAGTTCATACTTCATTATTGCATCTTTTAGCTCAGGATCCGGCGTGCCGGAAAGAGGATGTTCAAAATATATTACACATGCCTTCTTTGATTTGTCAAGGTAAAGGCGTTTTTGGATAGACATGAGATAACCTGATGATACTGTGCAATCAGCATCCAGGCAAACAATGACCCCGCTCGGCCTGTTAATCGAATTAAACCGTCTGACAGCCTCATCCATGCCTGTTTTTCGAGCCATACCCGCTCCCCATTCGCGGTGTATCTGTTTGCCGGTGTTAAAAACAAATAGCCGGAAGAAGGCGTTGGCATTCAGTTTCTTCCATCCCAGTATATTTCTGACTGTTTCCCTGTTACCTGCAAGCTGAGCCTTTGTTGCCGCACCCGGAGCATTCACAATAACAAGAACCTCAACCGCACAATCAGGTGAATTGCACCCAACCAGTGAATCGAGGGTATTGCATATACCTGGCTCATCAAAGGCAGGAATTACAACAATTATTGAAGCGTCAGTATCCGGCTTGTTATCAATTAAGGGCCCAAAAAGAGCCTTTCTTTCAAGGTAACCAGATGAGAATCCCATCAGGGTTTATTTCTTTTCGGCCAGGTATTTATTGTTAATACCTGTAAGAACATCAGATGTAATGTCCAATCCAGGTTTACTGTACATTACAGGTCCTCCAAAGGATTTGCCAAGTATATAATCGAAGCCTTTCTCTTCAGTATACTCCTCGAGGTACTGGTAGATGTACTCAAGAACCCGGCGGTTCATTACCTGTTCCTCCTCCATAAGTTCCATCTGAAGCTGATCGCGCAGGTTAACCAGTTCCTGCTGTTGCTGCAGAAGTCCCTGTTCCATCTCAGCAGCCGTAGCCCTGGTAACCAATCCCTTTCGCACCTTGTCCTCATAATCCCTTGCCCCTGTTTCATACTGACGTCCCATGGCATTTAGCTGAGTCTCGGAATCCTTTTGCTTTACCATAAGTACATCTCTCAGATCGAAATACATCTCAAAATTGAAGATTATGGAATCTACGTTAACATAGGAAATTCCTCCTGAAGCAAAATTCTGATTTTCTGTAGATGACCCAAGGCTGTCCTTGTCATCATTAACAGTAAAATTCAGAACAAAAAGGGCAACTACTGCTAACAGTGATATAATGCTCAGGATCAATGGCAACTTCTTCATCTCTAATAGTTAATTGGTTAAACTTAGCAGGCCACAAAGATAAATAAATAAATCAATTATCCATCCGGTTAATGTAACAAACAATACCTGTATTAAATGCCCTAGAATTCAGGACATGGGACTGCATGGAACCTTCTGCGGGCTGCTCCGATATTTGTAGTAATGAATTCGTATATCAGTGAAATCTCGTGAGCTCCCCCGGTTGTACCGATAAGGTTCGAAATGGTAAAATCGTAACTATACCCGATATGAAGTTTTTCGGTCTTAATCCCTATCAATCCTATAATAGCATCACCTGCCTGGCTGGTTACAAAAGGAATTCCCCTGTACCAGAGACCAAAAATGATGGGTTCACGAAAATAGTAAAGACCCAGATCCGATTGAGCGACCCTGTCCTGGTACCTGAAGTTACCGGCAATTGATATAACTTCAGTATAACGATTAAGCAGTCTTCCCCGCCTCGAAACCTGCACTCCTCCAAACAGGCTTACTTTTACAGGAACTTTTGTATCCCACTCACCATAAAATGAAACACGGGGTTTGAGCAGGTGGTCAACAGTAAAGCCTCCCCATATCCTGTCGTTGTATACCAATGCAGAGGTGGCGAAGTCAACATCGGCAACACTCTCGAATGGTGGCGGACTTATCGACTGTGTCGTTCCTGTCGCCGTTATCTGGTGGGCCCAGATCAGTTTAGCATAATTAAGTCCCAGGTAGACAAATTTAAAATTAATCCCTGGCCTGATATACCAGTCGCGGTTTAGCTGGATATTGTATGAATAGAGAATACCGATATTAGTTGTGCTCAGATCACCCGTGCCAGCCACATCATAGGTAGCAAGAACACCTATCCCCGAATTGAAATTCGGGAGCCACCTGTCGTATGAAAAATTATAGGTATGGAAAACACCTGGGATGGCAGGCCATTGATTCCTGTAGTTGATTGAGACCCTGTTCTCTTCAGTTGCTCCGGCAAATGAGGGAGCAAGGTAAAGAGCATTAGCATAGAATTGTGAAAAATGGGGATCCTGACCAGTTAGTAGAATTGAGGTACTAAAAAGAAGTCCTGCAAGAAGATATTTTAGTTTACGCTGCAAGTCCGATCAGGTTAAGCCTAGTTAAGCACGAAAATAATGTAATTGTCATTAATACTCTAACTTTTCGTGTATTTTTACCTATAAACGGGCATTTCAGGCAAATATTTTTGTTGAACAGAAGAAAATAAGCGATGAATACCACCAGGGATTTGATTAAAAAGTTCAGGATCAGGATAGCCCTACCACCTCGGCAGGAGAGTAACATCGCCGCCCTGGACAAATGGTTGTCCGTTCTTATACATGCCCCTTACTTTCCAGATATAGACCCCAAGCTCAGCTCTTTGTCCCTTATAATAACCATCCCAACCGACATTTATATCGTTGGATTCAAACAGAAGGATTCCCTGCTTATTGAATATCCTTAATTGATACTGTGTCACTCCTGACCAGACAGGGTGGAATACTTCAGCGTTCTGATCGGCCCTGCTCGAATAGTAACCACCCGTTGGTCCACCATCATTTGGGGTAAAGGCGTTGGGGAATATTATGTGACAACTTCCGTCACTAAAAGCATTGGTTATTACCATACTGTCAACACAACCATACTCTGACAGAGCTATCAGCTTAACAGTATATGAACCTGGTTCATCATAGAAATGTCCAGGTTCAAAATCATTGCTCTTCTTACCATCTCCAAAGTCCCATTCCCACGAGATTGAATTATGGGAGTAGTTATAGAAGACTACCTGTTCATCGGGGAGATAGGCATCTCCTGCATTTATTTCAAATCTGGCAGCAGGCACAGGATATACATTTATTTTTTGTCTGGATACAGAATTCCTGTTGTCGGGTCCAAACACAATAAGTGATACTTCAAATTCACCGGGTTCATCAAACACCCATAAAGGCTCACTCTCTTTTGATACTCCTCCATCACCAAATTCCCAGAAACATGAATCATAGTTCAGTGATTGATTTGCAAAGCTTATGGTCATAGGGGCGCAACCCGATGACCTGTCGATGGAAAACCGGGCAACCGGGCCTGAGAGAGCCAGCTGATCCCTGCCCCGCAATCTCTGTTCACGGCTATTATCAGAGAAGCTATCATTAAGCTTATCCTTCAGCAGCTTAATGTTGTTTTTCATCTCATAACTCTCTTCAGCAGGTTTTTTATCAACAGTACCTGATCCTTCATCAGTTGAGGTACCCGGCTCAGTACCTAAAATGGCTTCACGCTTAAATGTCTCTTTACTGAGGTTCTGTTCAGGAATAGTTGAGGCTACTCCTACTTCCTGTTCAATAATAAACTTATCAATTATAATATCGGGTGATTTGTCATGGTCTTTCCGCGGTGATCCGGCCAGAAGGATAGCAGCGGTGGCCCCTGCAGCTACAATTGTTCCGAGGTAATAAATATTAAAACTTCCCGTACTGAACCTCAGGAACTGATTAAACCTGAGTCTTTTTTCAAACCCTTTCCAGAAATTTTCTGATGGGGTAACCTCCCAATTCCGGAAGTTATCCCTGTAGGCCGACTCTATACTTCTATGTTCTTTTTCCCCTTTCAATTTATAACACCTTATACTGTACTATTTGTATTTTTCCAATCTTTTCCTGATGAATGATCTGGCCCTTGAGTATTGTGATTTTGAAGTATTTATATCTATATCCAGCATCTCAGCAATTTCCTTGTGTTTATATCCCTCTACTGCATAAAGGTTGAAAACAATCTTATATCCTGCAGGTAGCTCATCGAGGACTCTTTTCAGCTCTTCCGATGTGAATTGCGTATCGGGCAGGTCCAGTTTACCTGCTTCACTTGTGAAGACCTCTTCAATCTCTACATAATGTTTATGTTTCAGGTGTTTGTGATAATAGGTTATTGCCGTGTTTATCACAATCTTCCTCATCCATCCTGTAAATGAACCCTCTCCTGAAAAATCCCCGATATTAAGATATATCTTGAGAAGACTCTCCTGGAGAATATCCTCAGCCTCAGGATAATCAGTGGCATACCTGATACAAATACCCAACAGTAAACCGGAATAGCGCTCAAATAAGCTCTTTTGGGCTCGCCTGTCTTTCTTAAGACATCCTTCCAGTATTTGCCGGTCGCTCATCATTACCGAGACCATTTTCAAGACCCTTCAACAGAGAAAATGGTTGCATTAATAATTGATGTTTTAAAAATATTTCATTTTTTTTTCAAATCCCAATCAGTTATGTAACTCAGAAATGTTGATTTAGGTATATTATTGGAACGGAAATATATCCCAGATCATATTTTCAGAATGATAAAGATCATAATTTCAGGTTTACAATATAGTATATTTGCAATAAGAGTAGTTATTAAAAACCAACTTATATGCTTAACAAATTAATTGCTGCAATCTTACCCTATTTCCCGAAAAAGTTCGTATGGATCTTTTCGAGGCCCTATATATCGGGTGAAACCATGGAGGATGCCATGCGGGTATCCAAAAACCTGAATAAAGAGGGTATTAAAGTAACACTTGATGTTCTGGGTGAGTTCATAAAGAATCTTGATGAAGCAGAGGCAAACAAGAATGAATATCTGGAATTAATAGAGCTTACTGAAAAGAGCAGGATCGATGGTAATTATTCTTTAAAACCAACCAGCTTTGGCCTGCTTATCGATAAGGATGTGTGCTACGCACATATCAGGGAGATTGTAACCAGAGCTGTATCGTACAACAACTTTGTCAGGATTGATATGGAGGATTCGTCATGTGTTGATCTTGAGATAGAACTTTTCAGAAAACTCAAGGATGAATTTCCAGTTAATGTAGGCCTCGTTTTTCAGGCATATCTTTTTAGGACCATGGATGACCTGAAAGGACTTCTCGATCTCAATTCTGAGGAGGCACCTCTTAATTACAGGTTATGTAAGGGGATATATGTGGAGCCACCGGAAATCGCCTACAAGAAATATGAAGAGATCAATCAGCATTTTCTTGAGGATCTTGAGTTCCTTTTCCAAAACAGGATCTATCCCGGGATTGCATCCCACGACAAGGCACTTATAGATGCATCCTGCAAGCTGATTGAAAAGTATAATGTTCCAAAAGAGATGTACGAGTTCCAGATGCTCTATGGTGTAGCGCCTGGCCTCAGAAAAAGGATTGTGGATGATGGACATACAATGAGGGTATATGTTCCTTTTGGCAAGCAATGGTTTGGTTATTCAACACGACGTCTTAAGGAAAACCCTAAAATGGCATCGCATATAATTAAAGCAATCTTTTATAAAGGCTAGCCAGGAAGATAAGGCACCTGATCCCTTTTCTTCTCAAGGTTTTTTCTATAGATCTCTTTCATCATTTCCATTTCCCGGGAAGAGATGTGGGGCTTTGGAGGGTCGGGCCGTTGCGGTAAGCCATTTACAAGAAGGTATATTGCTGCCGGAATAACGGTGATCATATTCAGGCCCACCATTTTATCGGATGGGATCCCTCCTTTTTCATAGGCGTCGATAACCTGTTTACGCTTGAGTAATTCATAGTTAGTTTGTGGATCACCCAGGGCAGACTGGCTGTTAAGGCCCTGATAGGTGGAAAGGGTGAGATTATTCCGGGCATTTATCATTTCCTGGGATTCCTGATTATTACCAGTCATAATTTCCGTTTTCAGATCACCCATTCGAGGAATAACAATTACCTCTCCGATAGAAAGTGTATCGGTTTTCATAAATATTCCTGCAACAAATCTGTTACCTGCAAGGGTATCACTCAGTACGAATCTGAAATTCATATATCCGATATGTGAAAATATCACAGTATCTGATATATGCATATAAAGGGAGAACTTACCTTCAGGATCGGTTGCTCCACCCATATTCCTGTTAAGGATAAAATGAACATTAGAGATCGGATTCTGCGTTGATGCATCCATTACAACCCCATTTATAAGCATAAATAGCTGTTGTGTTGATTCCTGAGTGATCGAATCAGTTATGACAGCAAAAAATGCGATTATCAGTATGAATATTTTCTTTGCCATGCCGGTTCTTACGCAGTATCTATTATAAGATCATCAAGTTTTCGTTTTGGAACATGATGAATTCCCTTGTCATCGCGCCAGTATTTGATGTCATTATCCTTCATCTCCTCAATAATTACTTTTTCAGCAGTTTTCCCAAGAGCCAGTATAAGGAGTATTTCATACCTGTCGGATATAGCGAGTGATTTCCTCAGGTTATCTCTGTTAATTGAAGCTATCATACATCCTCCAAGGTGGCTTTCAGTAGCGCCAAGCATTATGCTCTGGGCTGCAATCCCGCTGTCAACTGCAAATGATGTACCCAGATCCCTGTCGCCAAGCATAACAATATATGCCGAAGGTCTTTCTCCCTCCTCCGGGCCATCCCAATCTTTAAGATATCCTGCCCACTTGATATCGGGGAATATTTTATTGCAGCCGGCCTCACTGTTGAATATCATAAACTTCAATGGTTGTCTGTTTGCAGATGATCCCGAGATCCTCGCAAGTTCAACCAGTTCGACCAGTTGTGCTAATGAAACCCGATGCTCCTGATGAAACCTTCTGTAGCTTCGGGTCATCTTTACCAGTTCACGAAATTTCATAATCGCTCAATAATAATAACAAGGTTTATAAAGGTAGGTAATTGTGATGATTTGCCAATTGGATAATCATTATTATCAATTATTTGTTTCAATCCACGCACCCGCACGGGGTGCGACCGCTCATACATCAGGTCGCTGGTGATGTTACCCCGTTTCAATCCACGCACCCGCACGGGGTGCGACAAAAGCCAGACCCTGGCCGTATCCATAACCTATTGTTTCAATCCACGCACCCGCACGGGGTGCGACATTGATATAGTGGGCGTTCCTCCTCCATCTCTTTGTTTCAATCCACGCACCCGCACGGGGTGCGACCCAGCCAGATCATAAGTAAATCAAACCCCATCAGGTTTCAATCCACGCACCCGCACGGGGTGCGACCTAATGCAGGGATGGTTGTCTCGTCAATATTCAATGTTTCAATCCACGCACCCGCACGGGGTGCGACAATGCCAAAGCTCCGACAATAGCTGTTATAATAAGTTTCAATCCACGCACCCGCACGGGGTGCGACGTCCTGCACATAGTCCTTGCTCATGGCGTAGTCTGGTTTCAATCCACGCACCCGCACGGGGTGCGACATAATAGGCGAGGGAGTAGTTGCGCAGAGGATAGGTTTCAATCCACGCACCCGCACGGGGTGCGACTGGGAGCGTTGATAATTGCGCGGTCAATTCAATGTTTCAATCCACGCACCCGCACGGGGTGCGACAGCATACTCACGGGGGATTTATATTTATAAAGTCGTTTCAATCCACGCACCCGCACGGGGTGCGACGTACTTGTGACTGGTGCGGTGAGCACGACCTTAACGTTTCAATCCACGCACCCGCACGGGGTGCGACTTAATTTATCTGAAAATTCAGATATTAATGGTTGAGTTTCAATCCACGCACCCGCACGGGGTGCGACTTCGACCAACGGGAATACTATCCCCCGGTCAAGTGTTTCAATCCACGCACCCGCACGGGGTGCGACAATGCAGGGATGGTTGTCTCGTCAATATTCAATGTTTCAATCCACGCACCCGCACGGGGTGCGACGGCATCTTCCTGCTCACTTGTTAATTCGCCATGCAGTTTCAATCCACGCACCCGCACGGGGTGCGACGACTACCAGTTAAATTGTTTATCGTTTATCAATGTTTCAATCCACGCACCCGCACGGGGTGCGACATATCTCTATTTTTAGTTTATATTGCTATTAAAGGTTTCAATCCACGCACCCGCACGGGGTGCGACAAAATACTATTGCTATTAACCCTGAAGGATAACGTGTTTCAATCCACGCACCCGCACGGGGTGCGACTTTATGATTTCACCACCGATTCAATGTATGTGGGTTTCAATCCACGCACCCGCACGGGGTGCGACTACGATAGTAAGTCACCAGAGATGAAAGTAATCAATGTTTCAATCCACGCACCCGCACGGGGTGCGACTTCCAAAGGTCATTGGTGTGCATCCACAAAAAAAGTTTCAATCCACGCACCCGCACGGGGTGCGACAACACTATGTTGCGAAGGCAACGCAGATGATTACGTTTCAATCCACGCACCCGCACGGGGTGCGACGCTGTATCACCTTTTTTACGTACCTCATTGAGCGTTTCAATCCACGCACCCGCACGGGGTGCGACTAAATTAGAAAGTCATCGGTAATCGTATCAACAGGTTTC